>Ga0208192_1000846_pt1 | contig 20941 bp, 13 predicted proteins | sample June2015DPH_13_1_2_FD_184711 | JGI IMG/M metagenome (GOLD analysis project Ga0208192, IMG submission 184711) | Peatland microbial communities from SPRUCE experiment site at the Marcell Experimental Forest, Minnesota, USA - June2015DPH_13_150... | ecosystem: Environmental > Terrestrial > Soil >... | reverse complement strand
AGTCTGTGGGCTGTTCGCCGCATTGTCCGTGACGGCAAGGGTTGCCGTACGTGCCCCGAGCGCAGTCGGCGTAAACTTCACGTTGATGGTGCATTTGGCTCCCGGCGCCATACTGGCCGGGCAATTGTAAGTTTCAGCGAAGTCGCCCGCGTTCGTGCCTGCGACGGCGATACTCGATATGCTCAGGTTGGTCGTGCCGGTGCTGGTCAGCGTCACTTTCTTGGCGGCGCTCGTCGTGTTGATCACCTGATAGTAGAACGACAACGAAGTCGGGGAGAGGCCAGCCCCGGAGGGATTGATTCCCGTGCCGGTTAGCGGGACAGACTGTGGGCTGTTAGCCGCGTTGTCGGCGATCGTCAAAGTGCCCGTACGCGTCCCGGTGGCAGCAGGTGTAAAGGTCACTGCGATGTTGCAGCTCGCACCTGCGGCAAGTGGGCCGACGCAGTTGCTCGTTTGTCCGAAGTCTCCCGACGCGACGATGCTCGAAACGGAGAGAGGCGCAGTCCCCGTATTGCTGAGTGCCACTGTTTGCGGCGGGCTGGTTGTGCCGAGGTTTTGGGCGCCGAAAGTGAGGCTGGCAGGTGAGACCGAGGCAACAGGAGCAGTTCCCGTGCCGCTCAGGCTAACGATTTGGGGACTGCCCGGCGCGTTGTCGGTGATCGTGAGGTTGCCGGTTCGCGTGCCGGTCGCCGTGGGAGTGAAAGTCACACTGATTGTGCAGTTGGCCCCCACCTGGAGGGTGGAAGGAGAAACGGGGCATGTATTCGCCTGGGCGTAATCCCCGGCGTTTGTCCCTGTCACAGCGATGCTCGATATGCTCAAGGGCGCACTGCTGCCATTAGTCAGGGTCACCGTTTGCGGTGGGCTGGTAGTTCCTACAGGTTGGTCAGCAAAGGTCAGGCTCGAACTCGAAAGTGAAACAACCAGAGTCTGCAAAAGGACTGAGACGGTGTTGTCACGAAGGTTGGCCACTGCCATGTCGAGTCTGCCGTCGCCATTGAAGTCACCCACCGCCACAGAGGTGGGATTCAAGCCCACAGCGTAGTACGCCATCGGCTGGAACGTGCCGTCCCCGTTCCCCAACAGCACGCTCACGCTGTTGTCGCTTACATTGACCACTACCAGGTCGGGCTTGCCGTCACCATTGAAGTCGCCCGCGGCCACAGAGAGGGGAACCGAACCTGTGGCGTAGTTCACCGCCGCCTGGAAGGTGCCGTCCCCCCTCCCTAGCAGCACGCTCACGTTGTCGCTGTAGTAATTCGTCACGGCCAGGTCGGGCTTCCCATCGGCATTGAAGTCCCCCACGGCTACAGAGTCAGCATACGAACCTGCGGTGTAGTTCATCGCCGCCTGGAAGGTGCCGTCGCCGTTCCCCAGCAGCACGCTCACGTTGTCGCTCCAATGATTCGCCACCGCCAAGTCGGGCTTGCCGTCACCATTGAAGTCGCCCACGGCCACAGAGAGGGGAACCGAACCTGTGGCGTAGTTCACCGCCGTCTGGAAGGTGCCGTCCCCCCTCCCTAGCAGCACGCTCACGTTGTTGTCGTCGGAATTCGCCACCGCCAGGTCGGGCTTGCCATCGCCATTGAAGTCGCCGACAGCTACAGACGCCGGATACGAGCCCGCGCCGTAGCTCACCGCCGCCTGGAAGGTGCCGTCTCCGTCCCCCAGAAGCACGCTCACGTTGCCATCGTGGTTGTTCGCCACCGCCAAGTCGGGCTTGCCGTCGCCATTGAAGTCCCCCACGGCTACAAAGGTAGGAGCCGAACCTGCGGTGTAGTCGACCGCCGCCTGGAAGGTGCCGTCCCCTTTCCCCAGCAGCACGCTCACGCTGTTGTCGCTTAGATTCGCCACTGCCAGGTCGAGCTTCCCGTCCCCATTGAAGTCACCAGTGGTAACCGCCCGCGGCCCAATGCCTGTGGCAATATCCGACCTACCCAGCGAGATCGACGTTGTGGGATTGGTGATAGGCAGAAAGGCCACGTTCGAAGTGCCTCCGCCGGGGGGCGGGCTTACCACCGTGATCCAGGCCGTGCTCGCCGTGGCAATGTCGGATGACAGGACTGTCGCCGTCAATAGGATACTCGATACATAAGTCGTGGTCCGGGCGGCGCCGTTCCATTGGACTACCGAAGCGGGAACGAAGCCCGTACCGTTCACAGTGAGCGTGAAGCTCGCTCCTCCGGGAATTGCGCTAGTCGGAATCAAGGGCTGGCTGATGGACGGCACAGGATTAACACCCCGCGAAGCGGTGAAATAAGCCGCGACTGTCCCGCTGAGGTTCTGGAACGTCTGGCTTGGGGGATTGAATGTGTAGCCGCTGAGTGAGGGAATCACGGTGTAAGTGCCACCCTCCCCCAGATTGGTGAAGTAATAATTTCCTGACCCGTTCGTCACGGTACTCCCTGCGGAGCTTCCAATCAGGCTCATCACCACACCGCCCAGCCCGCTCCCGTTCAGCGTCACCTGCCCGGAGATCGTGTAAGTCACAGGATTGTTGCTGATCGTGAAGGAAACCGAGGAGGAGTTGGTCGAGTTCTCTGACCAGTCCCAAGCCTTACCATAGACCGTGTGAGGCCCGTTAGACTTCGCCGTCGTGTCCCAATTGCACTGGAAGGCGGAGCCCGAAGCCTTGGGTACTGTATCCGAACAAGCCGGGCCACTGTCGCTGTCTATGTAGAACTCCAACTCTTGGACTGTGCCGGAGTTGTCCTGCGCGGTGCCCTGCAGGGTGAAAGTGCCTGAGATCGTCTGACCGCTGGTCGGCGTTGTCACCACGACATTTGTCGGCGGCGTGGTGTCGGCCACTTGGAAATATAGCACTCCAGAATAGTTGCTCCAACCAGCGCTGTTGTGAGCGCGCATATTCCAGCGGTACGCCACGCCTTGGTTCAAGTGTCCCGCTGGCAAAAGCAGAGAGGTCTGGCCTCCGGGTATAGATTCGTTCTGATAGATAAGGTCAGACCCACCATACGGGTACTTGCTTACGTACAGGCCGTAGAGGTCGGCTCCAGACCCGCCACTCCACTGAAAGGTGGGCGTCGTGGTCGAAATAATAGGGTACGGGAGGGTAGCTGAACCGGGCGAAGCAGGTGTAGGCAGTGGGGGGGGGCCTACGGTCACCGACAGCGTTGCTGGCTGGGCATCCTCCAACCCACGGTTTACCCCCATAGCCTTGATTGTGTATGTGTAGTTTCCTGAGCCGGAAGGAGCAACGAGCGTAAGTGAATCGTTCTTCGAGCTGTTCTGCCCAATAAGCGGCCCCAGGAACTTGCTGACTCGAGGAGTCGTTCCGTCGATCCATATACCGACAGCGGGGATTATATAGCCCCCGGTGTTGGTCACTGTTACCGGAATGGATATAGGCTGACCAGGCGAAGCAGCGAAGCTGGTTTGGGACAGTTGAAGGGCCAACGCGGGCTGCTTGTAGATTCCTTCCACAACGAGTCCGAAATTCTCGTTTGCTATACAAGGGAATCTGCACCAGGAAGGCCACTGTGTGAATCTCACCCGCACAGTCCAGGTCTGCCCCAGGTCCGCCGGAGATGGATCCTCGATCACAAGTTTCTTGATAGGGCTCTCCGTATTGACATCAGCCGGCCAAGGGCTTTTGATACAAGTGGTCCCATTTGTACATCCGACGCCTACTTTCGGATCTGAACTGTACGCGATTTGGGACGGAGGTGGAGGGTCTACCTCAAACTCCAGGTTGTCTCGAAGACTGCCGTCGGGCGTATCGGCATCGTCGTATGCTAAAGCCACGACGATCTTTTGCGTCCCCAACGGCGGGACAAAGGACCACGAACTTTCATTAATTATACTCGTGAGGGTGTCTTGGGTCCACAGGAGAGGGCTCCACTCTCCGCTGATGGGGTACACCGACCCCTGCGGATTGACGAGGCCGTATCCGTAAGTGGTGTCGGCATAACCATTCAGCGGTGTGTTGCTCTCTTGCCCCCTCAGCGGGATTGCTTGAGCGATTAACTGTGCCTTGAGCGCCTGGGATGAGGACGAAGATGGAGGAGACCATTGCCGCATAAGGGCCAGTGCCCCCGTAACGTGGGGGGCAGCCATGCTCGTCCCGGATTTTCGCAAGTATTCTTCGTCAGAGTCAGGCCACACGGCATCTTCCAACTGACAGGGAAGGGTTTTATCACCAACATGCCCATTTACCGATACGACCCCGTACATGAAATTCGAAGGGCAATTCGCAATGTCCCCTCCCGGTGCTACCAATTCAGGTTTCAGCCGCTTGTAGGTTCCTCCACTTGGCCCCCTGCTTGAGTACACCGTGATGTTACCCAAGCCACCCGTCCCGTCAGTGCGCTGGCTCGTACCATCGAATGTGTACGAGATCGCTCCCACAGCTATAGTGTTCTTTCCCAACGCAGGGTTAGTCACCAAGGGATGAGGCGGGTCACATGATGCATCATAACCGTCGTTGTTGTTTCCTGCCGCGACTATCAGAAGCCGGGCATGATCGTGCGCGTTATTGTCGTATATTTCAGTATCAGAGTCGTAATCAGAGCAGTCAGCGAACGCATAGGAATGGTTGGAGATCTCAACGGAGTTTGACACAAAAGTGTCAAGATCAATAGCGAACGAGCTGTTCTGCGTGTTTCGGAACAACACCAAACTACCGGGCGCGACCCCGGTGATAGGAGAGCTGATGCTGTCCTTGCCTCTGCCAGCGACAATCCCTGTGACGTGCGTTCCGTGGTCCGCCTGGCCGGTCAAGTCGCTTGGCGCAACTAGGAAAATCCCATTCAGATCATCGTGAGTGCTATTCACGCCGTCGTCACGGACACCCACAGACACTCCGGTACCATTGTATCCCTGCGCATTCAGCCAGGGCGAGTTCAAGAACATACGGCTATCCATCGCGCCAAAGTTCACCGTCCCCAACATTGTCTCCTTCGGTGCGCGAAAGACCGCTTTAACCCACCACAGACTTGCGAGGCGCCGGATATCTTTATCTGAGGCATTTGGGATTGTGTAAAGGTGGGCGGATTCTATCTCCGACGCACTCGGAAACCCGAGGTTCGTGAGGTCATTGAGATACTCAGTCTCGGTCCGTCCAAGGGGCCGAACGTAAATGTCTGGCCTTCCGACCGAAATCCTTGCGGAGTTGAGTTTGTATTCCGGCATCCACGCCCCGACCCAGCGAACGAATGGCAACGATGTGACGGAATTGACCGTGGAATCCGAAATTAGGTAAACCAGTGCCTCCCCGCTCACAGAATCCAGGGGTTGACATCCCAGTTCCAATAGCTGCAGCCACTCGTCCGTAGACACAGGCCGCGAGAATTGGACAATGTAGGGTGATACCTGTCCGAAGCGGGCGACCACCTGGCCTTGCGGCTTGTTCGCTGGGAGATGATGAGCTCCTGCTCGCGGGGAAACTGCGCCGCCCTCCGTGTGAATAGCGAAGTCCGTGGAGCCTTTGGGCTCAGGCGCGGAGATGATATCAATGCCAGCGAGAATTGCCTTCTCGCGGAGATGGCGGGCCAGTTCAGGAGGACTCTCCTTGAGTAGTGTGCGCTCATCTGCGTTCAACCCGAACACGTCGGTCGACGCTGCGACCGGTTGTGTAACCCTGCCTTGTGGGATTGATGGCGCTACTGAGAAGGCTTGACCCGGTTGGGATTGTGGCTCAACAACGCCGCCCGCCTGAGACTCATCCACTGCGTCCCGTTGAGTCCCCGTTTGCCCGTACGCGGGCATTGCTGCGTGTGCAATCCACAAGAAAGCTACTACTGAAGCAATCTGCCGCCTTGAGATCATCTAAGTTCCTCGCTCGGTGAAATGAATAACTCCCCTCCACCTTAGCCAACAGGATTACAGTTTGTCAGCCTGCCTCGTACGTCGCCCGGCTCCAACAACCGCTGCCACCAAGTCCGACAAAGTTATTAACCCGCAAATCAAATACCTCAGTACAGCCAGACGACGTTCGGGTGGGAGGCAGCAGACGATGCGGTTCATGGCCATTCAACCCACCTTCGCGGTTGCTGCGGGATAAGGCTTCGACCTGTTATTGCCGGTCTGGCTGCCGTTGTTACTCTGGCTCAGGCGGGAGAGTCAACTGGCATGATGTGACACAACACGACATGCGGGCGTCGGACGCTTTACGGCCTGGCGAAATGGACGCATTGTCGCTGTTTTCAGGGTCGCGGGCAGGGCCGCTTGGCTTCCGCTATGGGGCGGGTCAAAGCATGGGGCCGTGGCGGGATCAATCATTCCAGGCCGGGCGTGCCGCTGACCGGTAAACGGCCTCGGGCACGCGCGCGCTGACAAACTCCGGCAGGATGCCAAGAAACTTATACCAGCGACTAAAAGTCAACTTGCATGGATCAACGCCGCTGGCTTCTTCCGAGATGAGATCGCCGTTGCTTGGTCAGGCATGGGTTTCTGAGAACCTTACTTGCCTTCTCTTGCACTGGCTTAGCCGCCGGAGTGAATTCCAGCGCAGATATCATGAGCCTTCGGCGTGCCGCTATGCATGAAAACAGCCTGCAAACGTCTGTAGGGGCAGGCCTTGTGCCTGCCCTGGGCGACCACGAGGGTCGCCCCTACGATGGCTGCCCCCGCTACTATCAGGGCAGGAGGGTCATCCATCGACGCACGAGTTTACTCTCTCAGGTGTCTAAACAGAGCGACGCAATCTCTTGCGCATTGCCCTGTAGCGCGGTCTATGACCGCTGGTCGGCGCTCATAGAGCGCCGCTACAATTTATGTCGCTCTGTATGGTTTTGGACATGGCTGCCTCTACTACTCCCCACGAGTCAGGAACGAAGGGGGCTACGCGGTCATTTCTTTGCTGAGGCAAGCACGGGCTCCTGCTTCTCCTGGAACCCGTTACCGTCCCAATAGCGGACGTGGCGCAATTGATCGGCTTCCGCCTTCCGGTCGAGTGCATGCTTGACCGCTCCGCGAGCCAGCAACAGGTTGAAGTTGGCCACGTAGCCGTCGGTCACTTGGGCATCTCGAAGACGCAGGTCACTGCCGAATGAATACTGGGCGTTAGCAGACTCACCGATTTCGACTTCCCCCTCGTCAACCGCCACTTCGAAACCGCCGTCTGGGAGCGGATAGATCTCTTTCACGCGGGGACGGGAATTGAGCACCTTACTGATTTCTGTCCTTGGGAAGACCAGCAAGGCAAGCGGCCTGCCGGGTGGGCAGTTGACACATTCATAATCCTCGACCTCTGCCGGCGCATGACCGTTCGGGAGGAGGTAATCCAGAACTGTCAAATCGGCGCTGTTGGTTTCATTGTTGGTGGCGCCCACCAGCATGACAGGCCGGCCAAGAAGGTTGGCCTGGGCTAAGAGATACACATGCCCAGGATGCCAGTACTCCCCGAGGACTTGCCCTTGAGAATTGATCTTGGCAACAACGCAAGGGAACCAACGAGAATGAGTGGACGCTACCCAAACGTCTTTGGTCTTTTCCCCCGGCAGAGACGTAATCCGGAAGAACTGAATAGGGAAAGGGGGATCAAACACAGTCGCGCCGAACTTCACGGGTTCCTTTCGGCTGTATTCCCATTTTAGTTTTCCGCCTTCCCCGAAGGAGGAGAGTATGCGGTGACTCACGAGCTCGGGATGGCCAGGTGAAAACGGAACAAAAAGCACTTCTTTGTTCCCATCCGCGTCAATGTCGTCGAGGATAGCAAAATCCCCACTGGGTACTGTCTCGCCTGCCTTATAGGCATCGGGGTTCAGAGGGAAATCGTAGGTCTTTTCCCATACCATGCGATGGGCGTGATCGGAGACGATGAGTCGGTCTTCCCGAATCTCAATCGAGGCGGGAACTTTCCCATGCCCACGCCACACTGCCCACCCCACCCAGCCCGCTACCACGGTGAGAAAAGCGCCCACAAGGCAGGCTTGGACCAGCACGAATCGTGCCCAAGGTCTCGCCGGGAGAGAATCGGCGGGGGGCTGTGGGTCGGCGAAATGATTCTCAGCGCCATTTTCCAGCGGAAGGGTTGTACCGGCCAACCAAGTGTCAATTTCCGCGGTGTACGCGAACACTCTCGCTCGCGGGCTGCCAGGGACACGGTGCACGGGCATTCCATGGTCAGCCCACCGCATGGCCGTCCGCTCATTGCGGCGGATGTAAGTCGCTATCTCCTTCCAAGAATCAAGGTGCTCACCGGAGCTCTTAGCCATGCTCGCTCCCTCAGAGCAAACAATACACGAGTGTCGGACAGATTACGTTTAAGGTTGTGCCATCTTGCCAGTCGGTCAGACCAAAGTCAACCCTGTGTGCTTGTATTGTCGGACAGAGGGTCCGCGGTGGTTTTTTGTTCATGGAGGAATACCATGTCGATTCGAGGAGCAGTTGCCCATCATACTGAGAATGCCCTTGACCGAGAACCACGGCTGGCGCGAATGTTGGCTCATGCAGCTTCAATCCGGAGTTCGTCCCCCGCGGTCAGGAGCTTTTGCCTCACCCACGTGCTGCTTGCCATCCTATTCCTCGGTGGGGCATGCTGGGTGTCAAATGCAGTCTATCGCCACGGGTCGAATTCAGGTGCGCGGCGTGGTCTACGATTTGGTGGGAGGGTAGACCACGACGAGGATTTCCATCGAACCCTCATCGCCCGGTCTTTGCTGTCCTGGGGGAATCTCTGCGTTGTGCCTCCTTCCCAGACGCTGCTTTTTCCCGAGCTCCCGTTGTGGGGAGAGATGCCCCCCTGACATCGGCGGACATTTCAAATAATGAAAGGACGCGAAGTATTGCTTGAAACAAACCTCGATCACGCATAACTCGCAATTTTACGCAATGAAATGAAAGCTGATTTTGCTTGACAAAAAGCTCGGTGAAGTATAGCAAGGGTGGTATCCATAACCAGGTAGAGTTCATCACTCGCACGTTGAACTGAAACAGAAGTCGATCACAGATGGAAAACGGAAGAACCCCGTTACCGGTTCGCGGGAAGACGAGAGGGGGAACCCCAGCTTAAAGGGAGGGTCCGAAATGCATCATCTAAGGTATTGGGTTCTGAGTGTCGTGTCGATCTTTGTTGTGGCATCTCTCTTTCCACCCTCGGTCGCGGCTCAAGCCACCTATACGGCCGAGCTGCGCGGCGCCGTTAAGGACGCGAGTGGCGCGCTCGTACCCGGAGCAAGGGTGACTGCGACCAATGACGAGACCAGGGTGTTGCAGACGAGAAAGACGGATGAGGCGGGCCGCTACCTCTTCAACGCCCTGCCGCCCGCTTCCTACACCATTCGAGTTGAAGCATCGGGGTTTAAAGCTCTGGTCCGGCCGAATGTCGTTCTGCGCGTGAGCTTTCAGGCTGACCTGGATTTCATTCTGGAAGTGGGCCAGATGACGCAGACCGTGGAGGTGACCGGCGCCGCTCCGCTCGTGAACACCGTGAGCGCGGCGCTCGGCACGGAAGTGACCAACCGATACATTACGGAGATGCCGCTTCCCGACCGCGACATCACCAGCCTGGCTTTCCTGGCTCCGGGAGTGACGGAGGTGGCCGGGAGCGGCGTGGGTGGCTTGGGTGGGACCAACTTCGCCTCCAACGGACAACGCAACGGCACGGCCGAATTCCGGCTCGACGGAGCTTTGGCCACCTCGCCGGAAGGCGGTGAAGGCGGTAACACTTTTCTCTCCTACAAGCCTTCGCTCGAGGACATTCAAGAATTCAAGCTCCAGAACAACAGCTTCTCCGCTGAATACGGCAGCAATGGCGGCACGGTGGTGAACATTGTCACCAAGTCGGGCACCAATCAGTTCCATGGCAGTGGTTTCTACTTTCTCCGCCGCCCGAGTTTGGACGCCAACGACTTCTTTGCCAATCGCGCCGGTGAACCCAAGGGCGCTTACGCGCACGACCAGTATGGCGGGTCCATCGGCGGCCCCATTCGCAAACAGAAGACCTTCTTCTTTTTCGACTTTGAGAAGGTCCGGAATACTTCGCCGGGCACTTTTACGACAACCGTGCCCACTGCCTTGCAGCGGGAGGGAGATTTTTCCCAGACCTATACCTATGACGATGACGGCAATCCCGTGCTCCAACAGCTCTACAATCCCTGCCCCATTACGGTCAATCCTTCTCCGTCCTGTTCTCTTAGTCCTGTGCTCGATTCGTCGTCAAACGTGGTGGATTACAACCGCCAACCTATCGAGGGCAACGTGATCCCATCGAGCATGATTGACCCCATCGCGCAAAATACCATTAAACTTTTCCCGCCGCCGACCAGTCTGGGAGACCCTGTGACGGGATACAACAACTTCAGCAAAAAACTTGTGTATCCCGCTCCCGTTTACCGGCTGGATGGTCGAATTGACCAGAACTTTTCGGAGAAGAGCCGGCTCACCGGGCGCTTCAGCATGAGTCAGGAAACGGATAATATCCCCGATCCGTTCCTTGCGGCGTATCAGAGTGTCTATAAGACCCGACAGATTGCCCTCGAGCACACTTGGACGCCTTCGCCCTCGCTTCTGTGGACCAATCGCATCTCCTTCATCCGGTACTACAACCCGTATCTCTACAACACACCGGTCGATCCGCTCACCTTGGGCTGGCCATCGGTATTGATTCTCAATTCCTGGTATGACAAGAAGGCTTTCCCCGATATCGGTTTCTCGTCGGGTAATTACCAAGGTCTGGTTACGGATCTTTGCTGCACCACTTCCAGCGAGGCTGACAACCAGTGGATGTTCGCGTCGTTGTTGAATAAGGTTATCCACAGCCACAACCTCAAGTTCGGCGGCGAGCGGAGAATCTATTTGAATAACTTCTTCCAACCCGGCGACACCAGTGGCGGATTCGATTTTGGCCCTGACCTTACCGCGCAGAGCGTCTTTAACCCCGCGGACTTTCAGGGCAACGACCTGGCCTCCTTTTTGCTGGGCTGGGGTGACGATGGTACAGTAGGCGCCGTGCCGGCAGTGGCCAATAAATCCATGGAGACGTCCTTCTTCGCTCAGGACGAATGGAAGGTGAGCCAGCGCCTGACCCTCAATCTGGGACTGCGTTACGAGTGGAGCACGCCGTACAGCGAGCGTTACAACCACAACCAATTTAGTTGCTGGAGCTGCGACAGTGGAATTATGGTGCCGGCGCTGGGGCCGGACTGGCCGGGAAAGGAAATCTATGGAACCAGCATTTTAGCCGGCTCGAATCAACGGCACGCCAACCCGGATTACAGCAACTTGGCGCCACGTCTCGGCTTCGCCTACCGACTGAACGACAAAACCGCGGTACGCGGTGGGGCAGGCATATACTATGGCATGAGCTACGCCACCAATTGGCAGTACGGCGGCACAGCCTGGAACAAAGACATTAGTATTATATTCTCGAAGGACGGGAATATCACTCCGTACTCTACTCTCGAGAATCCCTTCCCGGTCGGTTTTGTGGGGCCGCAACAAGGGAAATACGGGCCGCTGACGGAGTGGGGATATGGTAATGGTAACCACAACAGCCTCGAATTCCACAACGGCACAATTTACCAGTGGAACATCGGGATCGAGCGACAGGTTTCCCCCTCCACGCTCATTGAGGTGAATTACTCCGCCAACCGTAGCGTGCACCTGCCCTGGAACTTCAAGCCGATCACCAGAGGGAATAGAAACTACGTCAGCATCGCGGATCGCGAAAAGTGGGGCACCAGCGGATTGGCGGCGCTTGTCCCGAACCCGTTCCAGTACTTGTTCACTCAGGTGTCGGGAATGCCGGCGCCTATCTTCAATGAGCCTGATTCCATCTACAATGACCCATCCATTCCCCGCCTCAATCTGTTGCGGCCCTACCCGCAGTTTGACGGTACTTTCGCTGGACTGCCGTTCTTTGCCGCCTCCGGTTCGTATCAGTCCCTGCAAGTCCGGTTCGAGAGGCGGACCTCGCGCGGCTTGAGTTTTACGGGCAGTTACACCTTCTCCAAGTTTATTTCGACTTCGGATGAAGGAGCCAACGCCTGGATCGGCAAGCTCACGGGAGGCGCGCCGCAGGACTTGAACAATCTGGCCGCGGAAAAGAGCATCAGCGGGAACGATACGCCTCACCGGCTGGCCTTCGCGTTGATTTACGAACTGCCGCTCGGCCGCGGACGGCTGGTGGGCAGGAACATGAATCGTGGTCTGGATGCGGTAGTCGGAGGTTGGCGAGTTACCACTTTTACGACCCTCCAAACGGGACAACCGATCGATGTCAGGACATCGCACAACCGCATATCTGGCGGCAGCCAACGCCCCAACCTGAGCGGCCAGCCGTGCAGCGGGGCGAGCGTGGATGCGGTGGTGGACGGAACAGCCAATTACTTCAACATCAGCTCATTTTCCTCCCCTGGAGATCAGATAGCCGGAAGCGCTCCCCGCTATTTCTCGAACTGCCGCGTTCCCGGCATTCACAACATGGACTTCGGAATCGCCAAACAGTTCCAAATCCGGGAAGGTATGCACGTGGAAGCGCGAGGCGAGTTCTTTAACTTCTTGAATACACCCAGGTTCAACTATCCCGCCGCCAGCTTTGGCAGCGGCTCATTTGGAACGATCAACAGCCAGGCTAATGGCCCGAGAGGCGGTCAGCTAGGATTTCGATTTGTGTTTTGAAGTTCCCACTTGGTGACGAGCGATGAGCGAGTGGCGGCAGGGAGGGAACCTCTTTCGGCCCCCTTCCACGCCGTCGCTCGTCTTCTTTGCCGGGCATTACAGATCAGGGCGGACTCGGCAGGAAGCCCAGCCTTCCTTCATTTCAATTGCCAGTTATTGCCGTTCCGACTACTTGTGGCAAATTCGCGGGGTGAACCGCGTAGGCCGAGCGCCGGCGCGAGCCTTTGGTAGGGACGGCCCTCGACGGCATCGAATTCATTGGGTCATCGACCTTATCGCAGTGGCCTGCTGCGTAGGGTTGCTTTTGGCCGGACCGGATCAAAGCGTTGAGGAAGCTCAAGAGCATGCCAGCCAAGGGATGCAAGCAGCCCAGCGTGGTGACCTGAAGATCGCCGAAGCAGAATTGCGACAGGCGGTCGAGTTGGCTCCTCATAATCCTCTTTATCTCGGAACGTTAGGAGCGATCCTGGGGAGGGAGCAGAAATTGGAAGAATCGAATGTCTACCTTGAAAAAGCCCTCGCTATCAGCCCCCACGATTTTGCCACCCGTCGGAATCTCGCCTCAAGCCAGTTCCAACTAGGCCTGCTCCAGCCGGCTAAGAAGAACTTGGAGAGAATTCTGGAAGCAAAGCCCGATGACGCTCCAAGTGTCCTGCTCCTGGGGATGGTCGAGGAAGAGCTGAAAGAATACGGCCAGGCGGCAAAGCTGCTCGGGTCCGTCCCCGACCAGGTTCGGCAGCGGCCGGAATCGCTCGCGGCCCTTGCCCGGTCTTACTACTACACCGGCCAGAAGGAAAAAGCTCGGGCGAAGCTCGAGGAGCTTCAGCGCCATACCGCCGGGCCGGAGGGGATTATTCTGGCTGGTCAAGTGGCCGCGCAGGCAAACGATTTTGAGACGGCAGAGCCACTGTTCGCCTCGATCTGGTCCACTTACCCGGACACGACGAAGCTAGGTTACACCCTGGCCTTGGCCCAATACCACGCTAACCGGCTTGAGGCAAGTCAGGCAACCCTCCGCAAGTTAATCGGCTCAGGCCACGAAAGCAGCGAAATCTATAATCTGCTGGGCTGGTGCCTCTATAAACGCGGTGATTTCGATAATGCCGTGGCCGCGATGGATCGTGCGGCTGCCCTCGACCCGTCCAAGGAATCGAATTACTTAGACGTCGGCATAATGCTGATGAGCCACCACCACTTCTCCGGTGCGCGGGCGGCAGGCGAAAAAGCCGTCGAAGTTGCTCCCGCTTCGTATCGCGCCTATCGCTTGAAGGGGCTTGCGGAATTGGAACTCGTCGACTTCCTTGACGCGGAGAAGTCCTTCGCGCGGGCCTTGGAGCTGAACCCAAAGGAAGCGGAGGCCATCCGCAATCTGGCCACGATTCAATGGGACCTCGGAAGACTCCGGGAAGCGGAGTCAACTTTCGAGAAGGGCCTCCGGCAATTCCCTCAAGACGCGAGGGTCTGCCGCGACTATGGGGTCATGCTGCTGGATACCAAAGGGGGCGATGCGGCGATGGAATCTCGAGCCGTGTCTCTGCTCCGGAGAGCCATAGACTTGGATGGCTCGCTTTCCGAGCCTCACTACCAACTCGGTAAGCTGGCCCTGCGCAAGGGGAATGCCCAGGAGGCCGTGCGACAGCTTGAAGCAGCCGCCAAACTTGACCCTGCTGACAGCAAGATCCACTTCTCTTTAGCACGCGCCTACCGTCTGCTCGGCCGCGCCGATGAAGCTGCCAAGGAGGTCCAAATCTATAAGACGTTGAATGCTGGGGAAGGCGGGTCTGGCGCCAGTCCATCCGCCCGCGGGAAGAACCCATCTCACCCGGAGAAAAAGTCAGATCCCGATGAGCAAGAGCGCTAACCCGGATTTCTCACCACGGGATTGGAAGGGCGGGGCTTTACAGGCTGCGGAAGAACGCTTCCCATCTGTCATCCTGAGTCCTTCGCTGTCATTCTGAGCGAAGCGAAGAATCTCGCTCTGCCGCTCAGGATAAACTGTGCGAAGGATCTCGCTCTGCGCATTCTCATGGCAATGCGAGATTCTTCGTCGGTCGCCGCGGGTGGCGCCGACATCCCGCCTTGCGGGAGCGTTAAGAAGCCAGGACCGGCCCGGGTTAGGACGCGTGGACAGAGATGTTGCGCGTGTCGCCGGAGTGCATACATGAAAAGCAATGTGTGCGCCACCCGCGACCCGAGTTTGTCGCCAACCCCGCCACCGGCGTTTCTGAAGAGCTGCGGCCCGTTAGCAATACAATTCCCTTGCTCGACGGTTTTCGCGTCTCCAACTTCTTGATTTGATTGAGTCGGTGTCCGCGATTTTCCGACTTCCGTTGTCGCCACACTCGCCTTCATCCGCGAGTACCTTCTTCGGCAGGTGGGCAAGGCTAAGAAACCCAGCGTAAGACCAGCCACCGTCGGACAGAGGGTCCGCGGTGGTTTTTTTGTTTGTAAAGGAATATCATGTCGATTCGAGGAGTAGTTGCCCATCATAATACTGAGAATGCCCTTGACCGAGAACCACGGCTGGCGCGAATGTTGGCTCATGTAACTTCAATCCGGAGTTCGTCCCCCGCGGTCAGGAGCTTTTGCCTCACCCACGTACTGCTTGCCATCCTATTCCTCGGTGGCCCGGCGACAGCTCAGAAGATCACCGGCGACATCGAAGGCACGGTCACCGACCCTTCCGGCGCCTCTATCCCGGCCGCAACGATCGAAGTGAGAAATGTGGAAACGGGGGCGATTCGCAGCTCACGAACCGACTCCTCTGGCCGATACGAAGTGACCTTGCTCGGCGTCGGGAAGTATGACGTGACCGCCGAAAAGACAGGCTTCCAGAAGGTGTACACGCCCGGAGTCACCCTGGTGCTGGGACAACGGGCATCCGTCGATTTCACCCTGCGGGTGGGAGAATTACAGCAGACCATAATCGTCGAGGCCGGGACTCTTTCGGTGAGTGTCACTACGGCCGATATTTCCGGCCTGGTCGGCGAGAGACAAGTGAAGGACTTGCCGCTGAACGGGCGGAGCTTTGACAACCTGCTGACGCTGAACGCGGGGATCGTTAACTTCACCTCGCAACGGGCTGGCGGGACTGGAACATCGGCTTCTGCTGTCGGAAACATGTTTTCGGTATCGGGCCAGCGCCCGCAGGGAAACCTGTTTCTGTTGAACGGCGTGGAATACACGGGCGCATCGAACATCAACGTAACTCCAGGTGGAGCCAGTGGACAGCTATTGGGCGTGGACGCGATCCGGGAATTCGCCGTCGTGAAGGATACATACGGCGCCGAATACGGAAAGCGTTCGGGAGCGCAAATCAACATTGTAACGACTTCCGGAACGAACCAGCTCCACGGAAGCGCGTACGAATTCCTGCGCAACAACAACCTGGATGCCCGCAACTTTTTCGACCAGGGCGACACTCCGCAATTTCAGAGGAACGTGTTCGGCGGTTCGCTGGGCGGTCCCCTCCGTAAAGGCAAGACATTTCTGTTCGGGAACTATGAGGGATTCCGCCAGCGTCTGGGCCTGAGCAATGTCACGCTCGTACCGGACGATGCGTCCCGGGCCAGTGCTGTCTCGAGTGTCCAGCCGCTGTTGGATTTGTGGCCCCAAGCCAATGGGCCGGATCTGGGCGGCGGGATTGCGATCGCCTACAACAATCCGCTGCAAGCCATCCACGAGGATTTTGGAACCGCGCGCTTTGACCACAACTTCCTGGACCGGGATGCCTTTTCTGGGGTCTACACCATCGATGACAGCGCGGCAGAAACGCCCTCGGCCAATCCGCTCAGCCTGGTCAATCTGCGGGTGCGAAATCAGGTCGCGAGTCTCAGTGAAACCCACATTTTCTCTCCCCGGTTCCTCAACAAAGCCATCTTTGGATTTTCACGCGCCGCATATCTTTTTACCGGTCAGACGCCTGTGGACCTGCCGGGATTTGTCGAGGGACGGCCGATTGGCGTCGTCTCCATCGGGGGAAGCACGGCTCTCAATTCCTCCTCGCAGATCTCCCTTGCCGGAACGAATGGATCAAGCAACCTGCGCTCGAACCGCAATCTCTTTACCGCCAGCGATCAAGCCTCTTTCAGTCATGGCATGCAAGTGTTCGACTTCGGTGTCTGGTTCCAGAAGCTCCAGAGCAATGACAACCTGGCACAAAACCAATACGGCCAGGCTGTCTTTTCCAGCTTGCCGAACTTTCTGCAAGGGGCGGTCGCAACCTTCACCGTAGTCCCCTCCCCCACCCCTCTCTCGTTCCGTTCTCTCGAAGGCGCGGCTTATGCGGAAGACACTCTGAAGCTGCGGCCGTCGCTCGAGCTGCGCGTCGGATTTCGCGCCGAGTTCACCGACGGCTGGAATGAGGCGCACGGGCGGGCCTCGAACTACCTGTTTGATTCGAGCGGCGTGATCGAGAGCCAGCCCGTGGTGGGCAATTCAACCTTTGCCGTGAACCGGGCGAAGTTCTTGCCAGCCCCGCGGATTGGCCTCGCCTGGTCTCCCTTTTCCGATAAGACCGTGGTTCAGGCCGGCTTCGGAATCTACTACACCTTGAACGATTCCATCAGCTATCGCCTGACCCAGAGTGCTCCCTTCAATTCGGTGCTGGTGCTCCGGAACGTGCCTCTGGCAAGCATCCACATCGTCCCGGGCGCAGCTCCCCCTTCGGGCGCCAAAATCTCACCGGCCGGGGTGCAGCCGGATCTGGCTACCCCCACATTGCTCTCGTATTCGTTGAGGATTGAGCAGCAGATCACTCCCACCACTTCCTTCAGTGTGGGATACGTAGGCAACCACGGATACCACAATTTGCTTTCGATTGACGCCAATCTGCCGGCGCCAACTATCTGCCCAGCGGCGCCCTGCCCGGCAAGCTATCCGGCGGGAATCATGTACTTTCCCCCGGGGGCTCCCCTTTCCAATCCGCGCGTGGCCAACACGACGCACTGGTTTTCCTGGGGTGTCAGCAATTACAACAGCCTGCAGGTGGACATGAGCCGGCGGTTCAGCGGCGGGTTGCAGTTCCGCGGAATCTACGCGCTCACCAAGAGCCTGGATAATGGTTCTTCCTTGAATAACAGCATAACGGGGAGCACAAATGCGTTTACGATGAATCCCCTCCTTCCAGCGTCGGACTATGGCCGATCTGCCTTCGACATCCGCCACGCTGCGGTCATCAATGGAACGTATGACCTGCCCTTCGGGCGTAGGCATGCGCCGGGCGCGAACCCCTGGCGGAATAGAGTGCTTGGAGACTGGCAGATCAGCGGCATCGGAACAATTCAAACCGGTTTGCCCTTCTCGCCGCAACTGGGGTTCAACCCCACCAACGACGGTGACACACGCAATCCCATCCGGCCTTCCTTGAACCCCGCCTTCACCGGAAACGTGATCCTGGGCGGACCCCAGAAGTATTACGACCCCAATGCCTTTGTGGTGCCGCTCAACGGAACGTACGGCAACGCGGGCCGTAACATTCTGGAGGGACCGGGCCTGAAGGACATGGACTTCTCCCTCTCGAAAACGTTCTTGCTTACGGAGCGCCTGAACCTACAGTTCCGCAGCGAGATTTTCAACATCTTCAATCAGACCAACTTCAATACTCCGAACCCCATCGTGTTCACCTCGGCAACATCGGGACCCTCTCCCACGGCCGGCTTGATTACCTCAACCACCACAACCTCCCGGCAGATCCAGTTTGGCCTGAAGCTGCTGTGGTGAGAAGATCGTTCCGAGCCTAAGATAAAGGTCATTCCCGCGAAGGTAGCAATCTCTCAAAGTCCCAGCCCTCTCCGAGTCGAGAGGTTGCTCGCCGTCTCCTGAAGTCCCCAGCCCTCTCCGAGAAGGGGCTGCTCGCCGTCTTACGAAGTCCCCAGCCCTCTCCGAGGGGGGCTGCTCGTTGTCTCATGAAGTCCCCAGCCCTCTCCCCTAGCGGGAGAGGGTGGCTCGCTGCCGGCGCTTTCACCAGCCGGAGCGGGCGGGGGGCCCCGAGCGCCGGGGGTGAGGGGGCACATAACACTCGAGCGCTGCGGACGCGAAGAGCCGCGGACCTTCCAGACAGGTCCGCGCTACCCATCCTTTCATCCTGAGGAGCCGCAGGCGAGGAAGGACCTCCGCATTTCTCGGCCTCGCATCCAACGACTCTCGCATTTTCTTTCAACAACATGCTGGTTTCGCCCCGAATTGCCACGCAACCCGTGCATTGTCGGACAAAAAGCCGATTTGATTGTCGTCCATTTTCTCACCCTAACCTTTGTTTTCATGCACATAGTCGGGTCGATCTTCATTTTTAACATCTTTATGGGTCAGCGCCCCGTTCCTGACCTTGATCAGCGTGTTGGTGAGCCGCCACAATTGGCGCAGGCGGGAATCTTTCATCCTTTGCAGGAACATCGCGTTTTCGTCGGTCGAAGCCATCAGGATGGAGTGATTCTCGGGTGATCAACTGATCGGGACGCGCCTCAGGCCGAGCCCTGTTCGGCCGGAGTACTCCCCCTTATAGACTAGCGCCAAGTGCCGGGGGTGTGTCAATAGGTGTTAATGCGATTGTTACTACCGGTAGGCAAAATCTTTCGGGAAAGCGCCGAATTGTCCGAAACCCTGCCTGCGCGCAAGAAAAACTGGGGCGCGACTCTCTTATTCCCCTCCTGGCTCAGGAGGGGGCAGGGGATGGTCGAGCAAGCGTAGCCCGGAATCGAGTACGGGCGGTTCGCGAACCGCCCCTACGAAAACGTGCCCGCTGGTGGCGCCGCTGCGCGGCTTGCACCCGCTCGCTTTTTCCTATGGAGTACCTTGGCCAGCCGAATGAGAGTGCGAGGATTTGAGGCTGAAAGTCGCGGTCCTACGTGACAGGTCCGCGCTACGCTCGATCTTGCGGTCGAGCCGGTTCTCCTGAGTCTGCGGAAATATGCGCGAGGAACGCCGGTGCCGATAGGATCGTCACCCCTTGTTGTTGAGCCTTCGCCAACTTGACTGGCCCAGGGGCTTCGCCAGTGACCAGAACCTTTGACTTGACAGTTACGGAACCAACTACGCGATAGCCGTTCTGCTCTGCCAGCTTTTCCATGTTGGCTCTGTCGTCCGGACGAAAGCCCGTGAAACAGATTTCGGGCTTCGAGGAAGTCCGGCGCTTGGTTTTTGGCGGGAAATGCGCGTAAATCCACCTCCAGCATTCGCGATCTTCCATTCCTTGCAGTTGTTCAACAGTGAAGGGAGATCCCTTCTCCACCATCATGGCGATGACGTTCTTTGATGCCATGCAGTATCTCCTTTTCGCGGGTGGCGCATGCATCGTCTTTCATGTATGCGCCCCACGAGCACGCGCAACATCTCTGTCACCGCGTCCTATCCATGGCCTGTCCTGGCTTCTTAACGGTCGCCGACATAGAATGCGATGTCGGCGCCACCCGCGGCTGGCCACTGGTCCACCGCCGGGATCGGCGAGGGTACTGGCCTGGGCAAGACGATCTCGCCCAGGTGATCTCCTCCGCCCACTGCTTGCCCACGACCTTGGACGAACTCCCGAACAGTGATCGCAGCGACATACGCGTCGAGCATGTCCTTCGGTCCGGGAGCCAGATCCCCCAATCGAACCTCAACACTGATCGAGTTGTCCCGAGCCAAGAGCTTGTACGATGCCGCCGGAAAGACCTCGTACAATCCTGCCACGTCACGCATGCCCGCGAAGAGAGCAAACCCGAGCCGCATCCACGGTGGAAACGCCCGGCCACAAGGGGTCCACTGCGGGTTCGCGATTCGATGTGCGGCTATCACAACCTCGCAGTGCCTTCCGTAGCCACGATCCGACGGCCGACGTTCGCGCCACGCCAACCTCGAACGGTCCCAGTACTAGGCCCGCGGCATTGGCAACGGACAGCGCGGAGCATCAATGCCTACGGCAACCCGGCCCGAATCGGTGCTCGCCTGATGACACACAACAGCGCGAAGGTCTTCGACAATGTCGGTGTCTGTGGCACCTTCCAGCCAGCCTGAGTCGAGGGCGCGCCCGCCTGAGTCGACTACCGCGTACGGGCATGCACGTGCCACCTGAACATCGACTCCGACAAACCGATTTGGTCCGTTCATGAACGCCATCCCTCCAGCCGTCTAATTCTTGTTTAGGCTGACCTGCACAAAATCCCTCCCGGTCGGCATAACGAGAAAGCGCCAACTCCGAGTGCGCAGGACTTCTACCATTCCGTAGCGGGTAGCCACGGTCAGTGCAGTTCTGACCGTTCTATGAAAGGGGATGTCAAGAGAAAAACTTCTCCCTCGACTGGAGAGTCGAAGTTTTTGGTCTCGTCATCCAGCCCTTGTTGGTGCCCGGTACACAGTCTGTTAACCGGGGTTTTGATCTTAGATT
>Ga0208192_1000845_pt1 | contig 20946 bp, 19 predicted proteins | sample June2015DPH_13_1_2_FD_184711 | JGI IMG/M metagenome (GOLD analysis project Ga0208192, IMG submission 184711) | Peatland microbial communities from SPRUCE experiment site at the Marcell Experimental Forest, Minnesota, USA - June2015DPH_13_150... | ecosystem: Environmental > Terrestrial > Soil >... | reverse complement strand
AGTTCTGCGGCTTCCCTCACGGAGGCTCCGGAAATGAAGGCCAGCGCCAGGGCGGCGAGGACGGTATCACCCGCACCCGTTACATCGTAAACCGGCCGAGGCAGGCTCTTGATTTCCTGCCCTTCCTTATTCGGCTCAAAGAGCACCATTCCCTCGCTGCCTCGGGTAATGAGTAGGCAGGAGCAGTCGAGTTCCGCGCGCAACCGTTGCCCACCGATTTCGAGGTCATGCCGATTGCGTAGGGGTGCGTGGGCCATTAATTCCGCCTCGTGCAGATTTGGGGTGACCACGGTAGCGTGGCGACAAATCTCCGGGTGCTCGGGCTTGGGGTCCACAAACACCGGGATGCGGCGCTGGCGAGCCAGGGCTTTCACCTGGTTGCAGAGTTCGGTAGTTACTGTTCCTTTACGATAATCAGAAATAATCAGCCCATCCAGCCGTCCCGCCTGAAGCGCGAAATTGCGGGCGAGCTTTTCTGCAGTCTTCCTTGCTATGGCCTCCGGTCTCTCGAAATCCAGGCGGAGGAGTTGATGCTGAATGGCAGCGATGCGGACTTTGTGCGGTGTCATCCGCCGGCGTTCGAAAAGGAGTGTGCCGGTGGGGATGTGGTGACTCTTGAGCAACGCCCGCAGTCGCTTGCCACTTTGATCATTGCCGACGACCCCGTAGGGTATTGGCCTGCCGCCCAATGAGGCGATATTAGCTGCCACGTTCCCTGCGCCCCCCGGATAGTCTCTTCCCATGCTGGGATCCTGAATGAGAACCACCGGCACCGGCGCTTCCGGAGAGATGCGCGTGACTTCCCCACGCAGCAATTCATCCAATACGTAGTCGCCTAAGACGGCGACCCTTCGTCCCTGGAATCCTCGAACAATGCGCGAAAGGCGGATTTGCTTTTTGTTCATAGTGCCTCTAATCCGAAGACGGCGTTTGCCTGGTGACGAGTCACAAGCAGAATTATAAATAGCGAATAGTAAATGGTAAATTGCGGACGCGACGTTTGCTTTGCGCGTCCCGCCCAGGGGCCCTGACTGCTGTATTCAATTTAGAATTCACCATTCACAATTTACTATTCACTATTCCGTACCGGTCCCTGCTGACTGGGCCAGCACGGCCTCCACGGCTGACTTGACCTGCTCAAGACTTACTGAAAGGATACACTCCGGGCGATCAAAGCGGTAGCACTTGTCGCCGGGGCAAGGGTTACATTCATAAAAGTTCTGAACCACCTGCGCCGGAGGATTTGAGGTGTGTCGCGGCCAAGGTCCCCAAATGGTCGGACTCGAGGAACCGAAGATAACTACAAGGGGCCGCGAAAGGGCCGCGGCCATATGCGCGGGTCCGCTGTCATTGCCAACGAATAGACGCGTGTCAGCCAAGGCAGCAGCGAATTGACCCAGGCGCATACCTTCCAGCCGCCTCATAGGAGAACCTGAAGCATTCTGGATAGCGTCGAGGACTGCACCTTCACCAGGGCCACAAGAGAAAACGGACTTGAGGCCCATTTCTCGCTCCAGGGCGGCGGCGAGTTGCGCAAACTTCTCCGCCGCCCATTGCTTGGTCGCATAAAGCGCTGTGGGGTGAATCATGACGTATCCATCGCCAGGTGCGAGACCAAGGCTGGCGCGCCTGTGTTTCCACCATGCTTTGTGCTCGGCGCTCGCAAAGATCCGGGCGCGCGGGATTTCCTGGCGGGGCAAGCCGAGGCAAAAGAATGCACAAGCTTGATGTTCGGCAGTGTGGATGGTGGGCTGGTCCAGGATGATGCGGGCGTCGGGGACTAAGATTTGATAGTGACCCGGCGAGCGGAAGTGCTCGAAGCCGACCTTAACGCGGGCTCCGCACATCCTGGTCAGGAACCTGCTGGTGGGGCCGCCGTGGAGGTTAATACAAACCGCAAACCTTTTCCGGCGGAGCCCCAGCGCCGCGCTCAGGTGCGAGGCTGCTTTCATGGAACCTTCGCCAGGGGAGAGAATCTCGTCTACGTCCGGATTGCCTTCCAGAAGTTCCCGAAAGCGCGGCTCGACAAGCACGGAGGCGAATAGGTCGGGCCGCCAAGCTTTAAGCAGATGCAAGGCAGGCGTAAGAAGAACAATGTCACCAATCGAGCGGAGCCGAATGACCAGAATTCGGGAATTGGCAGGAAGGTCGGGGAGGAGGGAAGCAGGCGTCATAACTTTTAAACCCAAGAGGGCGCCTCGCTGGTTTCACTCCGCTTCGATCTTGGCTTCATCGATAAGCATTACCGGGATGTCTTCCTTTATGGCGTAGACGCGCCGGCATTGGCCGCACTTGAGACCTTGACCGTCGGGTGTGAGTTTAACCGGCAACTTACACAACGGGCAGACTAGAATATCCAGCAGCTCTTTCGCGATGGCCATTATCAGCCTCCGAGGGGATGCAATTTATCAGGCTGGCGCGGGAATTTCAAGCTTTCATGCTCCATTGTCGTCCTCCTGAGCAGGTTCGGCCCAAGGAGTCACCTCCGCCCGCAGCACGCCCGTGACGTCTCGCCACGAAGCTGGGTCGATCTTCCATACCGCGAGAATGGCAGAGCCCTGGTAAACCCGCTCAAAACCCAGTTCCGATTGGGAAATGGTCTCGATGGGGACAATCCACCAGCGGGGTCTTGGCTGGGCGTCCAGGGAGATTTTCACGCCTTGCCATTCATCCACGAATGTCAGGTTGGAGGAATCAATTTCGCCGCGGAAATCGAGTGGCCGCCGCACTCCATTGGCGGTGAAATAACGGTCGGGAGCAGCCGGGGCCAGAAGGTTGATGACCAGTTCCATGCCCAGCGCCGTTTTGGCCGGGCAGGGCTGGTCTGCAGAAAGCGAGGATTTGCATTCGATCCAGCACGTGGCGCCCTGCGCCTTGGTGGTCAAAGTTTTTCGCGCCTCAATTTGCATCACGCAATCGCCGAGCTGGATAGGCGCTGAGTTCTCAAGCCGGAGGACGCCGGGAAGAGTGCGGCCAGCAGACTGTTTCCAGGGTCCACAGGCCAGGACTTCATTTTCGTCCAGGCGCAGCAAACTGAAATCACGCCACCCTTTCGTGGCGGAGAAAACGTAGGTCCGGAACATGTGTCGTGCGTAGCGATCGTAGCGCAGCAAGGCCTCGAGGTTGGCCTCTTTGCTCAAGACCATATCGTGAATGGAAGCAGGCCCTTCTTTGGGGGGTTCCTTTGATCCGACGTGCTTCCGCACCAAGGCATGATAGGCTTCCGGGCGGCGCATCAGAGAATTCACCAGCTCGACGTGCGCGGGTTTGAAACGCAGGCTGGAGACTGTCCCGCCGTCCGCGGGACGAACTACCATCGCGACGGTGGGATGATCGAGCAGGACCTCTTCATGCCCATCCACGTCAAAGTCTTCCCGCTTGACACGCATGGAAGGATTGCTGGTGATGCCTTCGACCTTGTCTAACAAAACCTCGGCCCGAATCAGGTTGCGAAACAAGGCGCTGCGGAGGTGGGGGGCATAAAGGCCGCCGAAAACTCCATGCCAATAGGCGTCGTTGCACTGCGAAGCAAGCACGTAGCTCTGCGCCTCGGTCAGGAGGCGCGCTTTCTCTTCGTCTGTAGCCCGAGCCCCGCTTAGTTCTTGCCAGCGCCGGCTCAGAGCGAACATGAGTTTTTGGATTTGGTTGGACTCGGGATACTTGCTCAGGAAGTTGCGCCAAAATCCACCCTGAAGGAAGCGCCGGAAGCGTTCTCCGGAAGGCATCTTCTCGGTTTCATCCAGGCAGGCCCTCAATTCAGCGGAGGCCACGGTGGGTAAAGCCCACTCCATCATCTCCGCGTAAGCAGCGGTGGGAAGATAGACTCGTCCTAGCGGAGCATGAGAAGCAATGTAATCCGAAACGGTGGTCGTTTCCAGCCATTCGTCGGCCCCTTCAAGTGCTTCGAGGAATCTCTTAAGCCACCCGTTCCGGTACACATGGTCGTAAGTTCCTGGCCAGACGCCAAATTTTTCGCAATCATCTCCCATGGCGAAAAGCTGGCCAGGGTGGTTCCTGCCTTTACGGAGTATCCGCAGAGTTTCTTCCGGTTCCTGGAAGGGGATCGTGTAGCGGAAGGACTTCAAGCTGGGCACCAGGCGGAGTGGCTCACCCTGGTCTTCTGTGATGTAGATCCCGTGCAAGCCCGCCGGCTCCAGTCCCGCTGCCAGAAAATGCGTGTCATCAAGCACCACGTACTCGACGCCGGCTTGGGCCAGCGGACACGCCAGACCCGGCTCCCAGACCCGCTCCGCAACCCATGCGCCTCGGGGCGCTGTTCCCCAATGCTGTTGAAGGTAATCCGCCAACTTGCGGACCTGCGAAATCTTATCGGCGTCAGAGATTGACGGCAGTATCGGCTCATAGTAGCCGCCCCCCAGAAGCTCCACCTGTCCTCGCCCGGACAACTCGCGAAGCTGATCGAAAAACTCCGGGTGGCGTTTTTCCAACCATTCGAGCAAAACCCCGGAGTAATGGAGGCTGAGCCGGACGCGAGGATGCTGGAGGAGGATTTGCACGAAGGGCGCGTAAGCCCTCTGGTAAGCTTCTTCGATGACGTGGTCGAAGTTCCCCACGGGCTGGTGGGAATGGATTACCAGAGCGAACGAAACTTTGTTCAAGGTTAGGATTCCTTCCTGTGACGCCCAAATCTTCCCACGTGCCCACTGTGGTTTCCTGACTATTTAGAATAAGATGAAGCTTGGGGAATTGTCAGTAAGAAACGTAGTACAGCAATCAGCTATCAGCTTTCAGCGGGCTGACACCTGAGAGCTGAGAGCTGACCCGCCGCGGCGGGAGAGCTGACGCCATCTTTTGCCGGAGGGGGAACGATGGATGTGAAGTCTTTGCTCGACTCTTGTCAATCAGAGCTGCGGCCAATGCTACAGTGCCTCCGGCAAACAGTAGAGATCGAATCGCCGAGCAGCTCAAAGCCTGGGGTAGACCGGCTTGCACGCTTCATCGCTGAGGAATGCAGGCAGTGCGCAGGAAAGACTCACCTCCTTAAACATCCGGTGGCGGGATCCGCTGTTTCGGCTGAGTTTTGGGCAGGCAAACGCAACCAGAAGCCGATTCTGCTACTCGGCCATTTGGATACGGTATGGGAGATCGGGACTCTAGCGCAGATGCCTTTCAGAGTGCGCGGCGAGCGGGCATTCGGGCCTGGAATCTTCGATATGAAGTCCGGGATCGTCATCGGTCTCTGGGCGATTCGAGCCCTGCAAGCGCTGAAGATTTCGCCAACTGGTCCCATTCACTTCTTTATGAACTCTGACGAGGAAGTGTCCAGTGTAGCTTTTCGCAAGGAGATTCTGGCGGAGGCGCGGCGCGCGCGCGCCGTGCTAGTGTTGGAGCCGGCCGCGGCCGGTGGCGCGCTCAAGACTGCCCGAAAGGGGGTGGGCGAGTTCAAGATTACCGTTCACGGCCGCTCGGCGCACGCGGGGGTGAATCCGGTGGCTGGCGTGAACGCCATCTCGGAATTGGCCCGGCAACTGTGGCGCGTTGAAGCGATGGCACGCCCGCGGCAAGGGCTGACGGTCAACGTTGGCAGAATCGAAGGCGGCACGCGGTCCAACGTTGTTCCTGAGCGCGCTACGGCGTGGATAGACGTGCGCATCCCGCGGCTGCGAGACCGAGCGGTAATCGAGCATCAGGTTCGCAGACTTAAGCCATGCCATCCGGAAGCGCGACTGGAGATCGAAGGCGGCATCAACCGTCCGCCTATGGAGAGGAAGATGGCCGCCGCGCTCTTCCGAAAGGCGCGCGTGTTGGGGCGGGCAATGGGCATGGATCTAACCGAAGCCTCAACCGGTGGCGGCTCAGACGGCAATTTCACGGCTGCGCTGGGCGTCCCAACGCTCGACGGTCTGGGCGCGGTCGGCGATGGCGCCCACGCGCGCCACGAGCACATTCTCATCCCCGAGCTGCCCCGGCGGGCAGCATTGCTTGCTGCTTTGCTGGCCACGCTGTAGCAGCATGCTTCGTCCGGGGCCGACGATCCGGTCGAGTGTATCGGCCAGCACCACGTCAAACTTTGGAGGTCCAGTCCTGCCAGAGGAGACCGGGCACCCGGGCGAACTCCGAGACGTTCGCAGTCACCAGCGTCGCCCTGATCCTGAGTGCTTGGGCAGCGATCAGCAGGTCGTAAGGACCGATTGGCGTTCCCGCTGTCTCCAGCGCGGCGCGCAGACCGCCGGCAGCCACGGCGTCCTCCTCGTCGAAGGGAACGACGTTGATGTTGCCCGAAAGGAAGACGCGAAGCCGCTCGGCGTTTTCGCGGCGGTGTCCGCTCCGCGCCACGCCATACCAAAGCTCGTACAGTACGACCGAGGAGACACCGATCGATGCGCCTCTGGACATGATGCGGCGCAGCCGACTGCGCATACCAGCAGGCTGGTTCTTGAGCAGTGCGATGACGGCGTTAGTGTCGAGGAGATAATTCACTCGAATAGGTCTCCCGCCTCTGGCATCCGCGGTTGACGGCGACCGTCTTCCATGAATGGCACATCGGCGAAGCGGTCCAACTCGGCGAACCAGCCATCGATATCCGCCACCATGGGTTCAAGCAGGATACCGCTTTCGACGCGGCGCACGCGGGCGCGGTCGCCGGGCAAGCGAAACGCCAACGGCAGACGCACGGCTTGGCTGCGGCCGTGCATGAAAATTTTGGCAATGCCGGTATTCGACATGACGGATCCCCTTATTGATATACATCAGAAGTATATACCCCCACGAGCCGTGAGGCAAGGACAGATGGCAGTACAAACGCCCAAGATAGCATTCCATGGCGGCGCCTTAGATTCTCACCGCCAACCTCCGTGCAGGTTGTGGCGCACATTTTGGTGGTATCGCCCTTTTCGACTTTCGACTCTCGACCCTCGACTGTCTCAGGAGGGCGGAGAATTTCAAATGCGTTTGGCTAGCATTCTCGCAAATTTATCTGAACGCTTCAGTGGGCAACGCCGTCTTTCCATAAGAGGGCCGGGATGATCGATGCCGGGCAGGTGATTTTGAGCGAGTCCGTTTCGACAACCGATGCCAGCGGGGACGAGCTCGAGGCTACAGTTCGGGAACAGGCCCGGCGCGTTTACAAAATCGCGTAGTCGGTGTTGCGGAACCATCACGATGCGGAGGACGTCGCGCAAGAAACCTTTCTGCGTTTCCTGCGACACCGCAAACGCTGGGCGGAGATACGCGACCGGCGAGCATGGCTGGCGACCGTGGCGTGGCGGGTGGCGCTGGATCGAAAGAGAATGCCGGCCGAGGTCAGGCTCGAGGAGGCGGCTGAGGTTGTGAGCAAACTGCGGGCAGACGGCGCTCCGGTGGATGAAATCGCCGCCAGCCGTCAGATGATGTCGCTGCTGGAGCGGCTTGTCAGTTCACTTCCCCCGGATCTCCGCGAGGCGTTGATTCTCTCGGCGACAGAAGAGCTCACGTCGGCGGAAATCTCACAGGTGCTGGGAATCCCGGAAGGTTCAGTCCGGACCCGATTGCTGCGGGCACGCGAAATCTTGCCGAGAAACTCGCGGCCCTGTTGGAGCATAAACATGCACGATGACGAACCAGACCCATTCTTGGACGAATTGCTCGAGGCCTCGCTGAAGCAATATCGCGGCGAAGAGCCACGGTCAGGGCTCGAGATGCGAATCCTGGCGGGGGTTCGGACCCAAGAGCGCGCTGTGCGGCATCGCTGGTTGGGTTGGGCCGTGGCGGTATGCGCAGGAATATTGGCTGTTATCGCTTTGACGCTGCATTTCGCCTCCAGTCAACTTCGACAACCCACACCCAGCGCCTCGCTGCCCCAGCCGGCCACAACGCAGCCTGCGCCACCGATGGTTTCTCGACAGCACCCGCTGTTGAGCCCTCGCAGACCTGAAGCTCGGGTCCGCAGGGTTGCGACACGTCGCTCACGTCCGGAGCAATTTCCCACTCCCTTGCCGCTCACAGAGCAAGAGAAGCTTTTGCTGGCTTACTTCAACAAAACAGCCAAGCCAGATTCAATTCCAGGAACAGATGAGAATAGTGCTGGCGGCTTAGAAATCCCGAGAATCATTGTTGCCGCTTTGCAAATAGAGCCGCTCGATGACTCTCAATCCGAACAGGGAAAGTGAGGAGGAACTTATGATAAGGGCCATATCAATAAGATGGGCAATCGCGGTAATGGCTTTCTGCCTGCCGCTGATTCCGAACTCAGCATCGGCTCAGCAAGAAAAAGGGAAAGAGGCGGCCACGACAGAGCAGAAACCCGTCGTGGCATACCGTATCGAATTTAACGTGCGAGAGATCGAGGACGGGAAGCGATTGAATTCCCGAAACTACATGATGGTGGTTGAAGATGGCGATTCGGCCAAAATTCGAGTTGGAAACAGGGTGCCGTACCAAGTCGCCGAAAAGCAATTTCAGTACCAAGACGTCGGCATGAACATCGACTGCCGCCCTCGTGAACGAGAGGATAGCGTAGCACTTGCTATCCATGTGGAATTCTCCAGTCTTGCACCACGGACAGAGACGGCCCCGATCTTCAACCCCGTGTTTCGGACGGAGAGGACCGAAGTTGAGTCCATCGTGAAACCCGGCAAGCCCACACTTGTCGCCAGCATGGACGATGTCGTAACCAATCGGCGTTTTGAAATTGAAGTGACAGCGACGAAGGTGAAGTAGCGGCAGGTCCCCCACCCCGACCGCGGAGTTCGCAGCACGGGCGTTGAGACGCAGAAAGTCAAACGCCCCGCGCAAAGCGGGTGGCTTGGTGGGTGGGGTCCCGCAAAGCGCGATCACCCCTGGGGTCGCTTTGCGTCCGTCCCGGTCGCCGCCCCAACCCCGAAGGGGTTGAAATTGAGTAGCCGTGGGCAAGGGCACGGTTTTGGTGCCCGCCGCCCACGGAGGGCACCCCATTAATCACACCGACCCCGAAGGAGTCGAACCGTTCGGCCCCTTCAGGGCCGAAAGGGCCTTCGATGCATCATTACCGTGGGTTTCATCCCGCAGGGCGGGACTACACATGTAGCTCCCCTTCGGGGAGCCAGGGAACGGTCAAGCCTCTTCGAGTCGCCCTGGTGGAACCAGTCGCTCACCATTCTTACCCGCCAGGGGCTACACCTCCTGGGGCACCACGTAGGGGTCGCGGTAGCCGCGGTCGCCATCCCGCAAAAGCTGATTGGCCTCGTCGTCGCCGATCACCGCCTCCTTTTCAGGATCAAAGTTCAGCGTGCGGCCCAGGCGGTAGGAGGCGTTTGCCAGGTGCAAAAGCGCGCAGGAGATATAGCCTTCTTCAACCGGCGCGTTCAGGTCTTCCTTTTTGCGGCTGCGGACGCAGTCGATGAAGTTCCGCCAGTTGTTGCCTACGGCCGCCGCGTGAGGTCCGGGTTCCTGCTCCTCGCCAAGCCAGCATTTGTAGGAATCGTATCCGTTCATCGCCAGGTAGCCCTTGGAGCCGTAGAAAATGTTGCCGATGGTGTTCAGTGGTCCCTTGCTCTTGCGTGTCTCGGCAGCGTTGCCCAAGGCTGCAGGCACCTCACCTCCGCCAAATGCCGGCGCGCCGATTTCTGCCTCGTGATTCGAGATCCAGTGGCGGACTTCAAACTCCAGCAAGCGGCGCTTGCCGTCCGGCATATCAAACTGGCAGGCGACGTTGAGCGTGTTGGGTGTCTGCTGGTCATCCTCGAACATAAAATGCCCGCCGAGGGCCGAGACTTTGTTGGGGAACTTAACGCCCAGCCCCCAGCGCGCCACGTCGAGCTCGTGTATGCCCTGGTTGCCGAGGTCCCCGTTCCCCGTGTCCCAGATCCAATGCCAGTTGTAGTGGAAGCGGTTTTTCGTGAAGGGCTTCAGGGGCGCCGGGCCAGTCCAAAGGTCGTAGTGAACGCCCAACGGCACGGGCTCTTCTTGGGCGTGCCCGATGGTGTTCCGCCACTTGTAGCAAAGCCCGCGGGAGAGATAGACCTCCCCGATCAAGCCATCGCGCATCTTCTGCATTCCCTCCATGATAGCCTTGCCGGAGCGGCTGTTCGTTCCGTGCTGCACCATGCGGTGATACTTCTGCGCCGCGCGCAGCAGTTGGCGACCTTCCCACCAGTTATGGGAGAGAGGCTTTTCAACATAAACGTCCTTGCCCGCTTGGCATGCCCAGATGGCCTGCAGCGAATGCCAGTGGTTGGGCGTGGCGATGGAGATGGCGTCAATGGATTTGTCCTCCAGCAGCTTGCGCAGGTCGATGAATCGTGCCGGCCTTTTGATCCCCATCTTCTCGGCCTCCGCCAGTCGTTGGTCGAGGACGTTCTCATCCACGTCGCAGAAGGCGGCGAGTTCCACGTCCTTCATTTTGCCGTACTCACCCACATGCGACCAACCCTGCCCGTTCAGGCCAACCACGGCCACGCGCACGCGCTCGTTAGCGCCAAACACCCGCTCCGGATGGGCCAGGAAAGTGATGCCGCCAAGCGCGGCCAGTCCTGCTCCTCTCCGGGCGCTGGTCTTTAAGAATTCACGACGATTAATCTCATCAGGCATGGTGACTCCTCCAAAGCGTTTCTAAAGCGAGCGTCCATTATAACGCTCTCTGCATCAGTCTAGGATTCGGGATTCAGGATTCAGGGAGAACAATGTGCAAGGGGAGAAGATCAAGGTGAAGCTGCCCAGCGCCCACCTCGAGCAGCCGGAAGCCAAGAAAGTTTACCAGAAGGTGGGTATCCCGATCGGAACGCTCGCCGAGCGCGTCCGTCACGTTGTCCAGAGCGCCTTTGATGGTCACCGCATCGTGATCTTCTCCGGCGGCGCCAAGAAGGATGACGACGAAGCGGTGTTCGATGAGGCTCGCGCCATCCGCGACGGCGGCGGCTTCGGCTCCATCATCGGACGCAACTCCTCCCAGCGTCCCAAGGAACACGCCCTGAAGTTTCTCGACACGATCATGAAGATTTACGCTGGGGAAGTGGCTTAGCGCGGCTTGTGGCATCTTCAAGGGGGGCCCGGTGCTACTTCAGCAGAATCTTCTCACCCCCGTGCGGCGAGTACTTCGTCAATGTGGCGTCCAGGGCGCTGGCCGCTGCTGGAGCGGGTACAGTATCCCTGAAGAGAATATCCTTCGGATTCACCTTGCGACCGTACAGGCGCTCGTTGGCGTCGTTGTCCTGCTTCACGATCTGCCCCTCGAGTGAGAGTCCCGCGAAGAGCCCGCGCGAGCGCGAGTAGGTCAGGATCTCCGCCTGCAATTGCACGTCGGTGGCGCCTTCCGCCGTTCGGCCTACCGGGCCTCCTGCCGCAGAAGCGTCCGCGCCCAGCGTCGCTCTGCTTTGCAGCAGCTTTTGCGCCCCTTTGGCGTTCATTACCACGAGAACGAAGTCGGTAGCCTGACCCCCCAGTTGAAATCCAAAATTCGCGCCCCCTACGGTAAACATTGAAGGCGCGGCCCAGGCGCCGGTCCCTCCCTGGCGACAAACCAGCACTCCTCGGCCAAAGCTGCCACCCACTCCGAACGCCAGCTTCTTTTCGGAAGGAATCACGCCCACGCAAACCGCTTTATTGAGCAGGTCCCTGGGAATTCCTTTTTCCGGCGTTCCCATGATTTCGCTGATCACCTCGGCGGCCTTCTCCAGGCGCTCGGCTTCCCGGCCTCCTTCAGCAGCCAGCGCAGCCCCACTCAGACTTACACACAGAAACGCCGCAACTAGGTTTCGCAAATTCAGCCTCCTTGGAGGGGGGGCAAGCAGAAAGCATAACGACAACCCCGCATGCCCCGCTTTTTGAAGATTGCCGCAAAACAGTTTACTCTGCCCCACTCGGTAATCAGTTAGACGGTCCTCAAGGTTCAGCGGTTTCTTTGGGTTTGCGTCGCGAAGTCGCCTTGCGCTGAGGCCTTCTTGGGGAGTGCTTCGCAGGACGGAGCTTTCGCATCCTCTTCTCTGGAGCCGCTTCCACCGGAGCGGGCGGTTCGCTCGGGGGTGGCGCGGCCTCGAGCGCCTCCATCACGGTGGTTTCTTCTGGACTCTCCACCGCCTCCCAGAGGACGTCGGTTTCCGGGGGTGCGGTTTCAAAATCGGCTACAACAGCGAGTTCGGGGACCGCTTCGGCTGCCACGGGTGTGGGTACGGTTTCCGTCGAGGTGGGGAAGATTCTCCAGATTCCTTTGCGATCTCGGTGCAGACGCAACCAACCTTCGCGTTGCGCTTGGTGGAGAAGGTCGAGCAACCCGCGAAAACCAGCCCGCCGCTCATCAAAACGCCCATCTGCACTGCGCATGGCTTGGCGGACCTGGCGCAGGTAAATGGGACGGGAAGGTGCCTTCTCGATGAGTGATGAAAGGGCTTTCTTCAGCAGAGCAAGCGTCTCCTCAGCGTTCAGGCCCGATTCAGGAGCGCCTTCCGGAGATGGCGATGGGGCCGATTCGGCCGGCGCGGTCGACTCGGGGATCGTCTCGCGGGCGGGTTCCACAGTCTCCGGCGTGGGTTCTTTCGAGCCTTCCGCTTCCACAATCTCGACCAAGTAGCCCCGGTCCGTCTTGCGCGCCTGAACCAGGTTATCTTTCTCGAGCTTCCGAATGAATTCTAAGAACGATCCCGCGCCATAGTCCCGCTCCGTGAAAGTGGGATCCAACTGGAGCAGAGTGCTCTTGAGCAGGCCAAGTTGGGGGGCCACTTCCCGCTCCGCGAGGATCTTGAGTGCGCGCTGGATGTTCGGAAGGGCGCTGGGGAGCGGTTTAATTTCGCTCGAGCCCCGGCCCGAGCTCCGTGCCGCCCGTGCCGCGCGTGAACCGTCTCCGCCCGTCGCGGCTTGCAGCAAGTTCTCGTAGGCAATAAATTCGTGACAGTTGCGCTGCAAGATTCCGCTGGTAAATTGGCGGCCCCCCACCACGAAAACCCGCTTGTCGTACTGCTTGAGCTTCTCCACCAGCGCGATGAAGTCGCTGTCGCCCCCCACAATCGCGAAAGCGTTGATGTGGTCGCGGGTGAAGGCCATCTCGAGCGCGTCGAGAGCCAAGGTGATGTCCGCCCCATTCTTGTCACCGCGCGGTGTAACGTTCCGTTGCACCATTTGCACCGCATGCTGCGTCATATCGCGACCGTAATCACCAGCGCGGGACCAGTCACCGTAGGCAGTCTTGCTGACCACTTCGCCCCGTTCTTTGAGCGCCTCAAGGACGACGGAGACGTCGAAATCCTTTCCGAGTGTATCCTTGACTCCGATCTGAATATTGTCAAAGTCGATAAAGATAGCTAGCTTTAGTCTTTCTTCGGCCATGTTTCCTTCTTTCACCGGGCCTGGCGGCTGCGGGTGTTAAGCATTCAGCGGTTTGACCACTCCCCTCTTATATAATACTCCAGAACGTCGTCCGGTGGGAGTCCAGTAGGCCCCCCCCCACGTTTCCGGGGGCTGACACTGAAAAACGCCCCGCGAAGAATTCGTCGGGGAGAACCTCGCAGGACCCGTTTGGGTCCTGCATCGTGTAGGGTTGTTGAGCTTGGCGTTCATCTCTGCCGGCAGGATGGTTAGATTCGTTCTATGGTTAATCAACGTCAAGCAGGAGCAGCGTAACCTTGCGCTGCAGCTTGGCGGACAAAGGAGTTTCATATGTCGGAGCCAATCCGGATTGGGATCGTGGGAGCGCGTTTTGCCGCCCGTTTCCACTGGGAAGGATACCAGCGCGTTTATGGGACGCCGGTTCAAGTTGTGGGGGTAACTTCACAATCCGTAGAATCGCGGCAGGCGTTTGCGCGCCAGCACGGGATCAAGGCCTTTGCTTCATTCGAGGAACTTTGTGAGGCTGTTGAAGTTGTTGATCTCTGCACCCCAGGTTCGACCCATGAACCGCTTGCTGTCCAGGCCCTCCGCCGGGGCAAACACGTAGTGATCGAAAAACCGTTTACGGGATATTACGGTCCGGGCACGCCCGATTTCCGGGGAGACGCCTTCAGTAAGGAGGTCATGTTGCGGGAGGCGATGGCCAGTTGCGACCGCATCCTGGCTGCTGCCCGGGATGCCGGAAGACGCATCTGCTATGCGGAGAATTGGGTGTATGCTCCCGCCGTCCAAAAGGAGCGTGAGATCCTGGTGAAGAGCGGTGGCCAGATTCTGTGGGTCATCGGCGATGAATCACACAGCGGCTCACATTCCCCCTATTACGGCATGTGGAAGTTTTCCGGGGGCGGGGCGCTGGTGGGCAAGGGATGCCATCCTCTAACGGCAGTCCTTCACCTGAAGCGCGCCGAGGGCGAAGCGCGCGACCGCAAGCCCATACGTGCTGCGACAGTTTCCGCTCGCACGCACGAAATAACACGCCTCAAGACCTTTCGCGACGCAGGGTTCCCCCGCACGAATTACCAGGACATCGAAGACTATGGCCAGATACACGTTACCTTTGAGGACGGCACAGTGGCCGATATCTTCTCTTCGGAGCTCGTGCTGGGCGGGGTTCACAACTGGCTGGAGGTATTTGCCAACAATCACCGTACACGCTGCAATCTGAATCCGGTAAATGCCCTCGAAACCTACAGTCCCAAGGAGGAGCTTCTCAGGGATGTCTACGTGGTGGAGAAGACGGGCACCAAGCAGGGGTGGAGCCACCCCGCCCCGGATGAGGATTGGCAGCATGGGTACCCCCACGAGTTTCAGGATTTTGTGCAATGCCTTGCTCACAACCGAGAACCCCTCTCTTGTGGAGACTTGGCGCGCGACACCATCGCTGTACTTTATAGTGCCTACGTGTCCGCGGAGCGGCGTGGAATGGAAGTCGAGGTCCCTCCGGAGAAGACGCCCTGAGTAATTGCCTTACGAGGCATGCATCGTAGTTTCCGTGGTTCTGGAAAGTAGGGCTTTCCATCACCTTGAGACTCTGTTCGTACCGTTTTGGGGGTCAGAGCTAGCGGGGCTTCAATACTGGCCGAATACGGTCCTGCTTGACAATTTTTGTCCAGAGCGCGTGCACCACACGTCTGCCTCTCGTGGGATTTGTTGCCAGAAGGACAGTAAGTTCTGTGTTTTCAAGTTGAGGAGTCTGTGCGAAGCGGGGCGGTCCCGGCATGAAACGTGCTATAGTGTGGCAAGGTGTGAAGTGCTTTGAGGCGCCAGTGTTTTCCTCTGGTGTGCCGGGGGGAAGGAATGAGTTCCATGCCTCGCCATGAAGAAGGATTCTCTCTTATAGAGCTCCTTATCGTTGTAGCCATCATCTTGATTATTGCTGCCATAGCTATACCGAGCCTGATCAGGAGCCGCATAGCTGCTAACCAAGCATCGGCCATCGAGAGCCTACGTGTGCTAGGAACCTCGGAGGTCACCTACGCCGCGATTTACGGGAATGGGTATTCCGCCACCCTCGCCCAACTGGGCTCACCTCCCGCCGGGGCCGTTCCCAGCGCCTCCGCCGCCGGCCTGGTTGACGAGCTTTTGGTAAGTGGATCCAAAAGTGGCTACACTTTCACCTACAGTCCTACCTTGCTTGATGCCACCGGCCGGTATAACGGGTACACGATTTTGGCCAACCCCACACAACCCGGCATATCAGGCGTCGACTTCTACTACGAAGACGAGACGCATATCATCCGCATGAATGCAACTGCTCAGGCTGGATCCACGGACTCGTATGTCGCGGATTAGTCTGCCCAATCAAGATTTCCACTTCGATCAGACGAACTCAGATTTGGATATTCGCGCTTTCTGGTACTATTAACGTGTTGCGGCTTGGCCGGACACGAGGGAGCGTCGAATGTTTTCCCGCCATAATCGCATGATCGGTGCCTTTTATTTGTGCGCTGACACGCTGCTGGCCTTAATCAGTTTTTGGGTGGCGCGGGAGGTTCGCTCCTGCCTCATCATTCCCCGGCCGCTTTATTCGCCTTCTAACTATCCCTGGATAGTTCCTCTATCGGTGGGGATTTGGATCGTCGTGGGTCTGCTGGCAGGGATTTACCGCGAGATCAAGGAAGAAGATTTGCGTCGCGCTTTCGCGGACCCTCTCAAGGTTGGGCTCGTGGCGACGGTGCTGCTTTTTGCCGTTACCTTCGCGATTAGATTTCAGTATCTCAGTCGCTTGCTGCTGGTGCTGTACGCGGCCACGGACCTGGTGGCCATGACGCTTTTCCGGCTCGTGGCACGGCGCTTCGCCGGACCTTTGCGGCGAAGTCTGGCGGGGCTGCGCAGTTTTCTGCTCGTGGGGGAGGGGCCGGAGGTGATTGAAGTTGCACGCACCATCGAAGCCCATGAAACTCGCGGCATGCGGCTCTTGGGATTTGTTCGAACCGGCTCTGCTCCCCCCTTCTTGCTTGACCAGTCCCTGTTGCGGGGTTCTTACCCCGTCTTCGACTTGCCGCAGCTTCAGGAACTCCTCCGCAAGCAGGTAATTGACGAAGTGATTTTTGCCATATCCAAAGACGATTTGGAAAGGTTGGGGGAGTCATTTCTGGCCTGTGAAGTGGAAGGGGTGAAGACGCGCGTGCTTCTCACCTTTTTCCCTCATGTGATCTCCAAGGTTTACTTAGAACGCCTGGGCGAGAAACCGCTGCTCACCTTCGCCACCACGCCCGAAAACGAATACCTGCTCCTATTGAAACGCGCCCTGGATTTTGTGATGGCGGTTACCCTGCTCGTGGTCCTGTCTCCTCTGATGGCCCTGTTGGCCTTGCTCATCCGGTTGACCTCTCAGGGTCCGGTCCTTTACCGGCAGACGCGCTGCGGGCTGGGCGGCAGAAAGTTCACCCTATATAAATTCCGTTCCATGCGTCCGGATGCCGACCTGCGCCGCGAGGAACTGGAAGCTCTGAATGAAGTGGATGGGCCGGTTTTCAAAATCACCCATGACCCCCGTTGCACGCCCATGGGGCGGTTCATGCGCAAATTCAGCCTCGATGAACTCCCGCAGTTGCTCAACATCGTCAAGGGCGATATGTCTTTTGTAGGTCCGAGGCCGCCCTTGCCGGAGGAAGTGGAGAAGTACGAGCGCTGGCAACGCCGCCGCCTGCGCATGCCTCCCGGCCTGACCTGCCTGTGGGCGCTCGAAGGCCGCAGCCGCCTCAGTTTCCGCCGTTGGATGGAGCTCGACCTCGATTACATCGACCACTGGTCGCTGGCACTCGACTGGAAAATCCTGCTCAAAACCGTTCCCATAATCCTGCTGGGCCGAGGCGCCAGCTAGCTGGATGAAGCCAGAAGTCAGAAGCCAGGAGAAGAGTAAGGAGCAGAATTATGAATAGTGAATGGTGAATGGTGAATTGGGGATGCAGAACTTGCTTTGCGCGCCGGGCCCAGGGCCTCTGGCCGCTGCACTTCTTCAATTCTCACAATTCAGAATTCACAATTCAGAATTGCCCTAGCCCCTAGCCCCGTTTTTCGACCGACCCGCCGTGGCGGGACTACGGACAACGGACAACTGACAACCGGCGGCGGCTCTTCGCAAGCGAAGCGCAATCAGCGTTGAGCCGTGAAGCCACCCGGCTGAGTGCTGAAAGCTGACGGCTGATAGCTGAGAGCTAACATGTCTGGACCAGAAAAGCGATACCCCTGGGCACGCTTCGGCAGGCCCGCAGAATACGGCTCTTATGGCGTTACCAAGCGCCTTGAAAAGATTGACCAAGCCTTTCCCTTGGCCGGGATGCGGCTGCTGGACTTGGGCTGCGGAAACGGAAGTTATACCCTGGAGCTTTCGCGGCGAGCCGCCTGGACCTGCGGCTTGGACGTGCAGTTCAATCTCTTGAAATCGGTCTCCGCCAGCATTCCTCGCGTCCAGGGAGCCGGCGAGAGTCTTCCCTTCAAGAACCAGAGCTTTGATTGCATAACCATGATTGAAGTCCTCGAACACACCTATTCCGACACTCGCGTCTTGGACGAATGCCGTCGCGTGCTAAGGAGCGGTGGGAAATTGGTGCTGTTTGTCCCCAACAAACTTTATCCCTTCGAAACTCATCCAAGCCATCTCGCCGGGCTAACCCTCGGCACGAACGTTCCTTTCGTCTCATGGTTACCTGGCGCCCTTCACGCCCGAATTTCCTCCGCGAAGATTTATAGCCGCCGGAGGATCATAGGCATGGCTCGCGCGGCTGGCTTCGAAGTGTGTAAGGTTGGATACATCTTTCCCCCGCTGGATTCTTTCTCCTTGCCTCTCAAGGATACCTATCGGCGGTTGGCCCGGCGACTCGAAGACACGCCCTTGCGCAATTTCGGGGTCTCCATCTTTTTAGTTCTAACCAAACGGATTTGAATTCATCTTCACGCCCACCCAAGGTTCCTGGCTGAACCTGGTCGAATCGTTCTTTGGCAAGATGGCCAAGACCCTGCTGCGCGGGATACGCGTGAAGTCCAAAGAAGAGCTCAAGACACGCATCGAGATGTACCTGCGTGAGGTGAACGAAGAACCGGTCGTCTTATTCTGACTCCAGGTTCCTGACTTCTGACTCCTGCTCTTTCCCTCTGACTCCTGACTTCTGCCTTTCCAATCCCAGGCGGCGCAAGCGGGACATGGAAGCGGATCATACGCCCCATTGCACACGCACGAGCCGCAGAGTCCCTGTAAAACGAGACTCTACGCTGCTTTCGCTCAGCAGCACGGAGGCATGCAGCAGACTACTATCCAAACCATCTGAATTGTTTCCAGAATTCAGGCCAGGGCTGCCGGAGACGCCGGCAAGCGAAGACGTCTGTATTGTCCCCAATCGCGCTGTTCTTGATCCCGTAGCGATTTGTCAGATGCCCGGTCGATTCACAAGATTCGAAAGCCCAGTCCAGGACGCCGCGTGAGAGACCGACCGCAATCACCGTCTGCGGGGGAGGATCGCCGTAGCCTCGGAACCAATGGGAGTTCGAGCCGCTAATGGCCCTCGGCAATCCGTAGGCTGAGCCGTAGAGGTTGATTGCGCCGGCCTCGCCAGCGTCACCGGCAAGAATGCCCAACCGCGCTCGATCCTCGCGAGGCAAGGAATCGCGGATGTGGGCGACCGTCTCGGCCATCGCCGGCCAGCCGATTTCCTCGTTGAAATTGTCGTTTAGCTTATTGGCGACGATCCACCAGCGGGAACCCAGCGGAGCAATGGGCAGGACCACTACAGCCACCAAAGCGCCGCTGATCGCAAACGCCCTCCAGGTTGTCGCGCGCACGCGACGGGCGCGCGCAGGAGATAGCGTTCCAGCCCACTGCTCGCCCCAAACCGCTCCCGCCGCGAGGAGCATCGGATAGGCCGGCGCGGGATAGTAATCACGCCCCTTCGCAAAGAAAAACGCCGCGAGGGGAATGACAAACATCCAGCCAATGAGGCGGTACCGCTTTCCAGCCGGCACGGCGAAGAAGTAATACAGACCTGCCAGCCACAAAGGCACGGTGACGACGTTGCTGCTCTTCCAGAGCTGGCCAAGCAAGAAACCATCCGTGTGCCCGACGCGAACATCGCGCGCGTGAATGCTCTTCAAGAACTCCAGCGAGACGAAACTGTGGTGGATCTGCCAGATGAGGTTGGGAAGGAAGATCAGAATGGAGAGGGCCACGCCGCACCAGAGCCAGGGACTCCGGAGGTAACGACGCGCGGCGGTGAGCAGGACGCCGCCGACAATTCCTGCGACCAGGAAGGCCATGGTGTACTTGGTCATCATCCCGGCCCCGATGGCAGCTCCGATGCCCAGCCACCAGCGCGGGTCTTCGGATTTGAGCAGGCGAATCATCAGGTAGGCGGTCAAGACCCACCAGAGATAGTCGAACGAGACATACTGGAAGAGCGCTCCCGAGGCAAAAGCGACCGGCGCGATGGCTGCGGCTATTGCGGCGACGAGTTGTGCCAGCCGTTTGCCTCCCAGCTCGCCCGCCATCAAGCCGGTCAACACCATGGCGATCCCCTGCGCCAGGGCTGCAAAGAAACGCAGAGCGACCAACGACGGTCCAAAGAAGGTCAGCGCCAGACGCGCGATGAATGGTGTCACGGGCGGGTAAACAACGTAGCCCCAGGCCAAGTAGCGCGCATCGTCGAGCCTGGCCAGTTCGTCGCGGTGAAACCCATACTGGCCGTTGGTTAGCGTGTGCAGAAGGATACTGAAGAGCGCCAGCAAGACCAGAATGCCAGAATCGCTTGACGCGATTTTCTGCCACATACGCGATGGGCGCATGGGTTTCCTTTCCGCTGTGGTGCGGAAAAGTCGCTGCAGTTTAGCACGGGAGCAGCGCAGAGTCTCGTTTTTCAGGGACTCTGCGGCTTTTCCTTCAAATTCGTGCTCCTTGATTGGCCGGCAGCAATACACGATCGCTGGCCAGAATGCCATGCGCGCTCACGTCAGCGCAATCTCGAATACGCCCGAGCCCAGGCCGTGCATGGGCTTTGCAACTTACTCTTTCAACGTGCGGACGACCCGTTCGACGAGGTTTCGGTCCGCCACTTGGTATTGGTCCTCCGGGGGGTAGAGAGCGCCTCCAAAAGTCACAAAGGGCCGGCCCCGAACGGAGGTATCAGATTGAGTCTTGAAGGCCGTGAGATGGACCTGTTTGCAGCCCGTCGACTCCACGACTTGGCGGAGGCTGAGTGGCTTTATGCCGCCGCCAGGGAGTATTTCGATGCGGTCGCCGGCATATTCAATCAGCCGCTGGATGAGGTGTGCACCCTCCGGAACGGTATCTTCCTGGCCGCTTGTCAGGACGCGAGTAAACCCCAGCGCGACCAATTGGTCCAGAGACCGAAAAGGGTCGGGGGTGACATCGAAAGCGCGATGGAAGACAGCCTGCCGATCACCGATGAGTTTCCGGATGCGTGTACACCGTTCCTCGTCGATGCCGCCGTCGGCATTCAGTATCCCGAACACCATCCCCTCGGCGCCCTGCTCGGCAGCAAGCACGGTATCGCGTTCCATGACCGCCATTTCCGACTTCGTGTAGCAGAATCCTCCTCCGCGCGGTCGAATCATAACCATGATGGGGATCTTTAGCCGGGCTTTCGCTTCGATAATCGTACCGAGCGAGGGCGTCAATCCTCCCAGGAACAGCGCAGAGCA
>Ga0208192_1000838_pt1 | contig 21178 bp, 24 predicted proteins | sample June2015DPH_13_1_2_FD_184711 | JGI IMG/M metagenome (GOLD analysis project Ga0208192, IMG submission 184711) | Peatland microbial communities from SPRUCE experiment site at the Marcell Experimental Forest, Minnesota, USA - June2015DPH_13_150... | ecosystem: Environmental > Terrestrial > Soil >... | reverse complement strand
GCGCTTATCGCCAGAAATCGCCAGGACGGCAGCCAAAAGGAATTCTCCGCTGAATCAGTAATGATTGCCACAGGCAGAGTATCTAACGCTGATATTTTGAAACCTGAAAAAACGGGCGTAGAACTTGACGAGCGCGGATACATAAAAGTTAACGAGCACCTTGAAACGAGCAAGAAGAACATTTGGGCTTTCGGCGATGCAATTGGCATCCAAATGTTCAAGCATGTAGCTAACTATGAGGCAGGCGTTGTTTGGCATAACGCCATTCATGACCATAAGGTTAAAATGGATTTTTCAGCCGCGCCACACGCGGTTTTTAGTCATCCGCAGGTTGCCTCAGTCGGCTTAACAGAGGAAGAAGCCAAACAGCAAAAATACAAAATCCTCGTAGGCAAAGCCCTTTACAGCGAAACAGCAATGGGCGCTGCTATGGGGTTTTCTGAAGGTTTCGTGAAAGTGGTGGTTGAAGGAGAAACAGGCAAAATCCTTGGCGGCCACATAATTGGCCCTGAAGCATCAATCCTCATTCAAGAAATCGTTAACGCGATGATAACCGAAACCGGAAACTTTGCTCCCATCGCACGAGCCATGCATATTCACCCTGCCATGTCAGAGGTGGTTCAGAACGCTTTCGGCAATCTTATACCAGCATAAAACTCGCCACACTAAACAGTTATATTCGCGTTAAACAAAGTTTAAAAGGTGAGAATATGGAGTTCTCAAAAGTTTCTGGCAAAAAAAACAATCACAAAGTTACCGTGTACGCTTTAAGCACATGCGTTTGGTGCAAATTGACTAAACAGTTTCTAAATGAGAATGATGTCGAATACGAATACATTGATGTTGATTTATGTAACGAAAAAGATAAACAAAAAATCCACGAAATAATCCAGAGCAAAGGCAGTATTCTAAGCTATCCCACCACTATCGTAGATGACAAAGTCGTAATTACTGGTTTCCGCAAAGACAAACTCAAAGAGGCACTTGAAATTTGACCACACTAGAGCAAGTTCGCAAAAGAGCTGAAGCCGACGCCAAAACCTACGGTTACTATTTAACTCCTCAGCCTGAACTTCTCCAAGGTTTCCTTGAAGGATTAAAGATAAACGAAGACCGCTACGGCTACCCCTTATGCCCCTGCAGACTCACATCAGGCAAATTCGAGTACGACCGCGACATAATTTGCCCCTGTGACTACCGAGACCCAGACGTCGCCGAATACGGTGCATGCTACTGTAGACTCTACGTTAACAAAGAAGTTTACGAAAGCAAAAATTTACCTGAAGTTCCAGAGCGAAGACCACTCGAGAAACAAGCAAGAGCATACGGGATTGAAGCTCCTAAACAAGCACCTCCGCAAGGAACGCAAGAAAAACCGCCGGTACCAGCGCCAGCGACCACGCAAGCCGAGAAGGCGAAACCAGAGGTTAAAAAGAAGCTATGGTACTGCAAACAATGCGGATACGTGGTTTTTAGGGAAGACCCGCCGTACATTTGCCCGATATGCAAGGCTAAAAGGGAAATGTTTGCTGAAATAGAAAGCAAAGTTGAATTTAACGGCTAAACTTTATTTTTGGATTTCTATCTCGATTTTTTTCCAGTCCTCTCGTATTCCTCGAAGAGAAGTTACAGCGCCACTTATTGTTCCGTTTAAGATTTTTTCCACAAAATCGTTGAGCGGAATTTCTTTTCCATCAACTTTTAATTTCAAACCCAAACTTTGTCACCTAAGTACTGCTAAGGTGAAGCGAAGGGTAAAAAAGTTTTTGCGTAGACAAGCAGGGGCTTCAAAAATCTTTTATTCCCTGCCCTATTTACTTCATTAATACCGATTATGCTTCTAAGGAGAAACCCTTGAATGAAAAGACCAGAAATATACCTTGAACCCAAACAGAGAGCAGCAAAAATAATCGAACTGCTCGAAAAAGAGTACCCCAACGCAAAAACCGCCCTAAACTATTCCAATCCGTTGGAAATGCTCGTATCCACCATGCTTTCTGCCCAAACAACCGATGAAAGAGTCAATATAGTAACCAAAACCCTGTTTAAAAAATACCGCACACCTGAAGACTACGCTAACGCTGATTTAAAAGAGTTAGAACAAGATATACGTTCAACAGGTTTCTACCATAACAAAGCCTTGAATTTGAAAAAATGCTGCCAACTCCTAGTCCAAAAATACAATTCGCAAGTACCTAAAACAATGGAGGAACTAATGGAACTTTCAGGTGTCGCGCGAAAAACCGCCAACATCGTATTATACAACGCCTACGGCATAACTGCCGGCATAGCAGTGGACACTCATGTCCGCAGGCTCTCACAGCGGCTTGGGCTTTCAGAGCAAAATGATCCTGCTAAAATAGAACAGGACCTAATGCAAATTACTCCGAAAGAGAAGTGGATGCAACTTACCGATTTGTTGATTTTTCATGGCAGGCAAATATGCATAGCTAGAAAACCGAAATGCGAAATATGCGTTCTCAATAAGATTTGTCCGTGTGCTTTTGCTTTTGGCTAAAAAGCATCAACCATTTATACACCTTCGTCTTTCATAGAATTGAGGATTGTTTTTAATGGTAAGCCAAATTAAAGAGTGGGAGATAGTTCGTTGTGCGTGCGAGAACAGTGCCCTTAACTGGAAAACTTGAAAGGCGAACCATTGGAACGCACAAAAAGTTATTAGCCTCTTTAAAAGTTATTTGTGTGTCGTTCAAAACGGTGACTATTTGAGTGTCCTTTGAAATCCAAGAGTTACCTGACGTTATCCGCGTTATTGTCCTATTAAACTTAAGCAAGGGCGCTAAAATAAAAAAATCAGCCCTAAAAAACCGAGTTGACCACGTCTGTGTTAGCTACGCCTGCGTAGAAATGTCCGAGTTGGATAGAGCACTCAAAGAGATGTCTACTGAAGGGCTTATCATCGAAAAAGAAGACATGGTGCAGTTGACGCCGCAGGGCCAAAGGCTAGGCAAAGAATGGGAAAGTCTTCTCTTAAAAAAAGAACCTATCATGGAAGTTGTAGCTGGTTTAGTTGATGGCTCAATAACCAGTCTAGTTGTTATCATCTCAGCCTTCTTAGCAACGTTAACCGCTAACACAACGTTCTGGGTGAACCAAAAAACAGTTATTTTCGCCGCGCTCTTAACGCTGAGCGCAGTTGCCATAACCAACTTCTCAAGTTTCCTGCTTGGCGGAATCACCGAAGACTTAGCTGACATCATGACGCTACAGAACTTGATGAATTACAGCCTAAGTGACATACCTGACAAGAAAGAACGTGATAAGTCCTTGCTATTAGTGCAAAAACTATTCACTTTACTTGGGAAACAAATACACAGGTCCAACCTTTACGGGGCAATAATTTCTGGAACAACAACCTTTCTTGCTGGAATAATTCCAATAGCAACTTATCTAGCTCTTCCAACCTACTACAACATTGTCGTTTCGCTCATTGAAGTTATTGTTATTTCAGGCGTGTTTCTAGCTCGGTACCGTTCAAAGAAGACTCGAGTGAATTGGAAAGTAACACTCGCTGAAACCGTAGCCATCGTTATTATTGCAACTGTTGTGTCCTTGCTGCTTGGCGCAATATAGTCTGCTAAGCTAAGCGGTGATGCTCAACCATCAAACACTTATTCATAACAACAATCAAACCAGCACGTCTAGCCGCTTCAGCAGCCTGCTCATTAACTATTCCAAGCTGCATCCAAACCACAAAAGGCTTATCATACAATGCTCTAAGTTTAATGGCTTGTTCTACTATCAGCGGAACGTCCTTTGCTGGCCTGAAAATGTCAACGATTTCGATGGTTTTCTGGATTTCAGGCGGAATATCAAGCAGGTTCTTGTAACTTTTCTCGCCAAGAACTTCATCTGCAAATGGATTTACGGGTATAATGCGGTATCCATGCTGTTTTAGGTAAGCGCTAACTCTATGGCTGTCTTTCCCCGGCTCTTTGGATAACCCAACAACCGCGATAACCTTGTATTTCAAGATTTCTTTAATTTGACTTTGACTCAACTGAACCCTTCCTAAAAAATTGCTTATGGCGCTTCGCTTAGTTTTAACTCAAAAAAGCGCGCCCTACCATTGCGTAACGCAAGGATTCTAACTATTTCACTGATTTTTCTCTTGTGAAGATAGAAAATGTTGTGGACAAGTTTAATTGTGCTTATGTTAGCTGCACTTTTGCTTACTTTCTCAATAGTATCCAAAATAGCGTTCTCATCATAAGACAATGTGGTTTCCCCAAAATTCAGAACAGATTCGTTTTTAATAAATCTTCAAACTGTTGCACGTGCGTGCTTTGCCGTGATAAATTATGATAAGATCCATAGTCAAATAAACTTAAAAGAGTCTTGCTTTTCTCTCTATCGCTGTGATTAGATGACCGTAGAGTTCTCTGCTCTTCACAAAATCCTGAAAGACAAGACCCGTAGAACCATTCTAAAGTGTCTCAACGATAATGGACCAATGTCTTATGTTGAACTGATGAAATTAGCAGAAGTTGCCAACACAGGCAGATTCAATTACCATCTAAAGGCGCTAGGAGGCCTCATAGAAAAGCAAGGCGACGGAAGATATGGCTTGACTGAAAGAGGACACTTAGCGGTTCAACTGCTTGATAAGTTTCCAGAAAATGGCTTTCAAAAGGGAGAACGAAAAAAGAATTGGAAAAAAGCTGTCGGCATATTAGCCATAGCATGCATCATAGTAGCTTCGATTTCTGTGTATTGGTACAACAATCAGCTTGAACTTGCTAAACCCGTTGCCTTATCATATACCGGAAACTTGATGGATATAACAAATAATCCTAACGGCGGTGACTGGAGTCAAATATCGCATAATTACGGTGTCGGCTTAAACTTGAACACCACAGGCGTACTATACAATGGCAAAGTAAGCATAAGCTATTTGGCAACTAACGGTTCATGGATTCAAATGCCAACTAAAGAATTGGGTACAGTGGACAACTTTGCTGCTGACACAGGAGTTATGTTTTTCACAAAAAACTGCCAGTATGTCCCGGGAACTAAGTATGCAACGCCTTTTTACTTTACAGATGCTGATAATTTAACGGTAATCAGGATTGAAGCATATGGTTACAGAGCCCCGTAAGTTGGGTACAAATTGCCGTACTAACAACGCTAGGTGTTACCGTAACAGAATTCATTGTTGTAACTTCATTTATGCGTAGAAAAAGAAAATTAAAAACGCCTAAAAAATTTTTAACAAACCAGTAATAACTAGCTTAGCGGCAGAAGAAGCAGTTTTCCGCCCACTCTGTCGGCATTTCTTTTTGGCAAAATGGACACATTAAGCCTTTTTCTCGGATAGCCGTGCATGTTTGGCAGAAGAGCTTGAGGATTTCTGTTTTGTTGTTTGGTTCTTTTATGAGGTGAGTTACCATTTGGTCTATAAGTGTCAAGACTTCAGTCGCGTTTTCGATTGCTAAGAGGTTTCCTCTTTCTTTGTTTACGTATCTGCTGACTGCGGATTGTGATAGTCCAAGGAGTTCTGCGGTTTGTTTTTCGTTCAATCCATGTTTTTCGACGATTGACCTTGCCATGATAGCTTTGACTGCGGGTAAAACGGTTTTTACTCCCACTTCGCACGGTAGTATCAAGTTTCGCACCAATTACTCTTATTTCTGGTGGAAACTTATTTAAATATGACGCTTGTCATATTTTTATGACGCGTGTCATGACGGGCTATCAATCGCAAAAAAGCAGTTTTACACCCAATCTCTCTCTCCTTACCCGTCACGACACACGCGCCATGATAGGAGAATAAACAAATGGGCAACGTCCTGTCACCACCTCGAAAAGGCGACAACCGCGACTTAGCGGGAATGCTCAGGTCACTTAATGCAGAATGCAGAAACTGCGCTCCAATAACACCCTCAGAGTGCATAAGCCGATGCCAAGTATACAAACTAAAAAACGAGCTAAGAAAACTCCGCGAAACCATGGACAACCCAAACTACATAAAAGAACTCTTCAACGTGCTAAAAAATGAGACGAGACTGCACATTCTACAAGCAATCGTAAACGGCAGATACTCAGTAAGCCAACTACAACAAGAACTAAAAAAAACAGGACACAGCCACAGCCAAGACACCATCAGCGAGGAATATTTACGGCCGTTAATGGCGGTAGGGCTAGCGACCGAAGCACGAGACGAATACTACGCAACCACGTTCGGTGGTCGTCTAACAGAGTTACTTGGAAACTTCCCTGAATTTGTCGAAATGCTACCAGCCCACTCAGAATGTTATGAAGAAACGATTCTACAGTCCTTACTATCGGGACCGAAAACGTTTGAAGCCGTTGAAGCCCTTATCTCGCCAAAAATCGCTTCACGAATCCTCAAACGCTTACGCTCAGCCGGTTTAATAGAAACTCCCATGGAAAGAGACTACATATTTTTCTTCAAATCAAAACGAGACCCCAACAAAGAAAACTTCACATTAACCGAACGAAGAATTTACGACGCAATCCCAAACGAGGGGATTTCCGCCGGAAAACTTGCCAAAGAAACAGGACTTTCCATAGGAAGAACCTACAAGTATCTAAGAGGCTTGAAAGGCAAAAAACTAGTTTTCATAAGAAAAACGCCGAAAGCCTACGGTTTAACCTGCAAAGGTGAAAAGTTAGCTTCAGTACTTCAGGAGCTTCAGCAAATAGTCGAAGAGACATGGAGCTCTTCTGAACAAGTCATGCATGACAATGCTAACTCTTAGCAAACAATCCCCAAAAGGCACTTTCCTTTTTTGTTATCCTCCACCAGGGGCTCCGTGAAACGGCGCGTTTTCCCAGAGCAGTTTCCACCAATCCGCCTCTGTTATGGTTTCTCCGTGAACAATTATATCCAGAACCATCTTTAGCATAGCGTGGTGCCTACATTCATCGTTTAAGATGGCTTTTAAGAGAAACTCAACCTTCTTATTCTCAATCGTAGGCATGATAGCTTCAAGTTTTCTTATTAATTTCGATTCTATCTCAATGTGTTTCTCCACCAGTGCTCTTTGCTCATCAAGATTTTCCTGGGTTAATGCTGTAGAAGCATGCGTCAGCAAAGTAATGGCTGCCGAGTAAAGCTCTGCATGCTTCACAGAATCCAACGATATACCCTTTAGGACCCCTTTAACAGCTGGATTTTTCATGTCAACAAGTGCTTTTTCAAGGGAGGCTACAATTTCTTTTTCTATTACTATTTGGTTTTTCAAAAATTCGAGGAGATTATTCTTTGATTTTTCCATTTTTTTCTCCCATCCGCTTAAATGTTAAGTCCTGTTCATCAAGCTTTCGGAAATTCTTTTTCCTAAATCTCTACAGGCGCTAAGCATTTTTTGGTCAGGAACATAATTAACTAGTAAAGGCGGTTCAACCACAAACATTTCAAACTTGTTTTTCATAATTTCCAAAATATTTTTTGGTGCTTCACCGCTCCATCCATAAGAACCAAATGTTGCGCCTATTTTACCCTTCAAACTTATGCCTTGTGCTGCAACTTCCTCGAAAAGTCTTTTGAAATCAAAAGGCATCTCATGATAATAAGTTGGTGCACCGACAATTATAGCATCAAAAGTGCTCAGTTCTTCAAGTTCAACGTGAAAGTTTAATTCTACTTCAATGTTATCGTTGATTTGTGTTCCCTCAGCTACGGCTTTCGCCATTTTTTCAGTATTTCCGGTTCTGCTATAATATAGGACAAGGATTTTCTTCATAAAAACGTAATAGAATTAATTATTATTTCAATATTTTGGCGTTTCATGCTTGAATGAGAAATTAAACAATAAGAAAGAGCAGGCAAAAGTGTGGTCTATCCATTGTCATTCTCTTTTAGTACGTCCCACTTCTGCCCTTCGTCTTCTACCACGCGTTACTTTGGTTCCAATGATTTTACTTCCTCGGCTTTCGCCACCTTTCCTGCCTATTTCTTTATAGAATTCGGAACCACGCTCTTCAGCTACTTTTTCTCCACCTTTCCTACCAATTTCCCTATAAAATTCTCGACCTCTTTCTCTTGCCACTTTTTCTCCACCTTTTCTGCCGGCTTCTTCACGGGTCATCTTCCTTTTTTCTTCACTTTTAACCGCCAAAAATATTCACCTCCGATATTTTTTGAAAAAAGCTGTCTTGTTATCTATTCCAAGGATAGCCCTTAAGCATATGTGGTTATCAAGAAGCAATCACAAACCTACCAAGCATAACTTTGGTTTAACTACTTGCGGAGGCTCTAGTAAAAAAACTGAAATAAGAAAGCTGAATGACAAGTTATTTGTTTATTCAATTTTGCCTATTTCTTTTGTTACATCGATTGGCGAGTTATAGGTCTTATCTGGCAGCTTGTTCAATAAATCTATCACGTCGTCGGGTGCATCTTTATTCTGAGCATTATTTACTAAGTTCTTCTTTTCAGACGGATAATGTATCCCGCCGAGATACTTTTCTACAATAGCTGGGCTCACATGACCAGATTTTCCGCTTCTATTTGTATACTGCCGTCTAGTTCCTCTACCTTGACCTATTCCTCTACGCCTAGTTGCTTTAGTTTCTTGTCTACTCGTTGCTTTTCACCTCCATATTCTTAAACGAATTAACTTTGAAAGAAAAAACATGATTACCTCCCGTTTATTCCTCTTCACGCTCTTTCCCTTCCCGAACAAGCTTGCGAACCTTTTGTCCGCCTTTTCTGCCTATTTCGCTATAAAATTCCGGGCCATGAGTCTCCGCTGTCTTTTCACCGCCCAAACGCCCAGCCTCTTCAACAGTCATCTTTCCTTTCCTTTTCTCTGCCAATAAATTCACCTCCTAAAAATTAACCTGAAAACCAAAATTTAGAAAATGCACAAAATTAGCCTACAATTACTCGTTCTCGTGCTCTTTTCCTTCCTGGATGAGCTCGCGAACTCTATGTCCGCCCTTACTCCCTATTTCTTCATAAAACTTTCGCCCATGTGTCTCAGCGGTCTTTCGTCCACCTTTCTGGCCGCCTTTCCTTCCAGCTTCTTCAACGCTCATTTGGCCTTTCTTTTTTTCAGTCAGCGTATTTCACCCCCTAAGAAATCAGAACATGCACATTTGACTTCAAAAGGGACGGTTCAGTAAAAAAATTGTTTGTTTATTCTTGTTCATGTTCTTTTCCAGCTTGAATAAGCCTGCGAACTTTTTGACCCCCTCTATGCCCAGCCTCTTCCAGGCTTGTTTTTCCTCTTGCTTCTAGTGAGCCTTCATGCTGCTTGGCTCTCTCAGAACCGCCTTTGCTTCCTATTTCGCTATAAAATTCCGGGCCATGAGTCTCCGCTGTCTTTTCACCGCCCAAACGCCCAGCCTCTTCAACAGTCATCTTTCCTTTCCTTTTCTCTGCCAATAAATTCACCTCCACAAAAGGGTTAACAGCCGCTTTCTCAATTTCCCAATTTTCTAGCCCGAAACATAACTTTTAAACATATGTGGCTGTCTTAACACAGTAACAACGGGGAAAAAAGCCCTTTTTAGTCCAAAATGGAATATAGGTCACGAATAAATTGAAAAAACTTTTAACGTGGAAAATGAGCTTTCCAAATCTAAAATAAGATGAATATCAGTTTTATTTATTCCTCTTCGTGTTCTTTTCCTTCTTGGATAAGCTTATGGACTCTTTGCCCACCTTTCGGTCCACCTATCTTTCCACCCTTGCGACCTATTTCACTATAGAATTCTTCTCCATGGGTTTCGGAGGTTTTTAGCCCGCCTTTCCTCCCTGCTTCAGCCACAGTCATTTTACCTTTTTTTTCTTCTCTTGACAATGCCTTTCACCTCCATTAAAAACAAACTATGCCTTTGATATCTAAAGAGCAAGGAAATTAACAAGTAGTTACAAAAATAGTTGATAAAAAAACCTGTTATTCTTCCTCATGTTCTTTGCCTGCTTGGATTAGTTTTCGGACCCTTTGTCCACCTCTATGTCCTGCTTCTTCCAGGCTTGTTTTTCCTCTTGCTTCTAGTGAGCCTTCATGCTGCTTGGCTCTCTCAGAACCGCCTTTGCTTCCTATTTCGCTGTAAAATTCTGGGCCTCGCTCTTGAGAAACTTTTTCGCCGCCTTTGCGACCTATTTCCTCATAAAATTCTCGTCCATGAGTTTGAGCAGTTCTTTCTCCGCCTCTCCTCCCTGCTTCAGCAACAGTCATCTTGCCCTTTCTACTTTCTTCTTGACGCATACTCAAAAAATTGTCACCTCCTATTAAACTATGGAAAAGTTACCAATAGTTACCAATAGTAGAGCCGAATAACCGCTCATAAACTTATGTGGTTGTGGCATAACTGTAACATGCTAACTAAGCGCCATAAAATATTCTGGAATATGAATAAATAAACAAAAAACAGCTTACACTATGAACTTCCAAATAATAATTTAAATTATAAGTTAATTTAAATATCTCCGACTGGTCAACTTAATAATCATTGGGTAACCTGAATGAAAGTGCTTCTCATCAACCCGCCTCAAACATTTTATCCAGGCTCAGAACAGCCCGCAGGCAACCTGCCCATAGGCTTAATGTACATAGCGGCGGTGCTTGAAAGAGCAGGGTACAAAACGGAAATTTTAGACGCTTTTATGACTGATTACTCATTCCAGAAAAACGGTGAAACCATAAACGTTGGCATGCCGTTTGAGCAGATAAAGCAGGAAATTTGCAGTCGAAAACCAGACATCGTTGGTATAGCAGGACCATTCACTTGCCAAATAGAAAATTCACTTAAAATAAGCAACTTAACCAAGCAAGTTGACCCAGGCATTTTAACAGTTGTAGGCGGTCCACACGTCACTACGGTGCCAAAAGGATTCCTTGAAGAGGCAAAAAACGTTGACATCGCTGTAACAGGCGAAGGCGAATACGCCATGCTTGATATAGCTCAGTATTTTGAAGGCAAAAAGCAGTTAAGCGAAATTCTTGGTTTCGCCTACCGCAAAGATGGAGAAGTCACGGTAAATTCTCCGAGGCCTTTCATTAAAAACTTGGATGAGCTTCCCTACCCAGCCTACGACCTAGTGAATATGGAGCAGTACCTAAGCCCCAAAAAGATAGGTTACCGCAGCTTCAAGAACAGGGCGATATCAATGATTACCAGCAGGGGCTGCCCCTTTAACTGCTGTTTCTGTTCGGTTCATTTGCATATGGGCAGGGAGTTTAGGGCGCACTCTGCAAGTTACGTGTTAAATCACATTCAATACGTTGTGGAAAAGTTTAATGTTAAGAACATTTTCTTTGAAGATGACAACTTAACGCTTGATCTTGCAAGATTCGAAGCTATCTGCGACGGTTTAATCACGAAAAAAATCAGTATTGGTTGGGAAACACCAAACGGCGTCAGAGCAGACTGCTTAAACCTCAACCTGCTAAAGAAAATGAAACAGTCGGGTTGCCAAAGCGTCTTTTTCGGCGTGGAATCAGGCGACCAGCAAATCTTAGACAACGTAATCTGCAAGAGCCTTGACTTAAACCGCGTAGTAGAAGCAGCCAAAAACTGCAGAGACATCGGCTTAAAAACAGGCGCATTCTACATAATCGGTTTTCCAGGCGAAAAGAAGGAGAACATGCAGAGAACCGTTGATTTTGCGCTGCGGCTTAAACGTGATTTTGACGTTGGCATGCACTTGTTCTTTGCAACGCCATCGTTTGGCACAAGACTGTATGAAGAGTGTAAGGCTAAAGGTTACATTCAGGAAAATTTGACTTGGAACTCTTTTGCTGAGGCTCGCCAGCCAAAAGGAATGCCGTTGATTTCAACTGAAGACTTCACCCCCGAAGAAGTGAAAGAGATAGCTGCACAGGCGCTTAAGGAATACAAGAAATTATCGCTGATAAATCACATCAAGAACCCCAGGAGAGCATTAAAGACAGCGTTTGACCAGCCTCAACTTATTTTGAAGTACCTAAAGAGTTTATCATCTAAATAGCATGACCTTTGCTCTCTTTCAAATATTTTGAAATACTGAATAATGGTCCACCTACAGCACTCATTACAACACTTCTTTTGGCATCCACCAACTCTCTACTTCCCCCATTAATTAGTAAGCGTGCTAGCATTAAGTCCGATAAAAGATTTTCTTTCCAAAAAAGTATACCCAAATTACAAAAATAAAGAAGCGGGCCCGCTGGGATTCGTTTAAACTATTAAGCGAATCCTCAACGCATCCAATTTTGAATTACTTCAAGCTGGTATACCTGCGCTGCTAACTTAGATTAAAATTTAGGGTTTTTTCTGCCTCGTTTATGTGCCATACTAACAACCCGCACTACGCAACTTTTGGGTGAAGGGGGCGAACAAGAGAAGGAGCTTGAGCGATTGCTCGCCTAAATTTCTGCGCAGAAGATATAGCATCAACCTTAAAAAACTACCTATTACGCTTGGAGTGGTACGCACAAAGCATAAATGCAAACTGAATCAATAAACACAACTGGAACTGGCAAGTTATGGATAGAGCAGAAACCCTCGCTGTGCTTCACGAAATCTTAGAAGTGTGCAAAGAATAATCTTAATGAATAGCGTTTCTTTAGATAACCCACCAATTTCCTCCACATCAAAAAGTTACCTGACAAAAATAAACTGCACCCTCGATAGTACTTCAAAGCAATGTATTGCACCAATTCTGAAAAAACATGAACTTTTCCTAAAAGAATCAGAAAGCTTTGCAGTAATTCAAGGCATCTAATTAATTAAAAGATTTTCGAATTGAGAGTTGGTTCCTGAAAGCTAACTTACTTGAAGCTCCATTTACCGTTTAGCTCTTTGGGGAGGAACGCACTATGAAAGTTGTTTCTTTGCCCCAAAATCGCTCTACTTCTGGGGAACAGGGGCGGGAGGGCTGTAAATTATGAAACTATCTTCTTCTTCGACTTTAATAGTAAGCTGATATTTCATTAGAACGTCTTGCATGCATGTTCTTGTTTCTTCGTCAAGAGTCGCCTTAATATGTATTTGATACCCCAAACTCATATCTTTGGAAGCTTTAGGCGGTATTACTTCTAAATAATGACCATCGAGATTAGTGCACTTATCAAAAAGCTCTTTTAAAACCAATATTGCTTCTTCACGCTTCAAATAAATCCCTAATAAATTTAGCGTTAATGCATTATAAAAACATTAAGCTTCTAGCGACTTTGGGACATAAGTCCTTTAGTCTTTGAGGATTATGACGTAGGCTCTTTTGCCAATATACTTTTTTTGGGCGTCGATTTTAGCTGAACTTCCAAATCGGGTTACGATTTTCTCGTAAACAACTTCCACATTATCGGTTAGCGTTATGTTGTCTTTTATGATTTCTACTTTTCGGGGCATACAGATCCTATTGTTGCTGAGACGGATATATTTTTTGAAGTCTACAATCTAGAGACTTAAGATATCCATAAATATACTTATATGCTTCTTGCAGACAAAACACAAACACATGCAAACAAACAAGTCCACAAGCAAGCTGACAAACAAACAATTCGACCAGTTCAAACCCGAACTCAACACCCTAATCGACCTCTACAAACAAGAATTCTCCCAGCAAATCCCCACTGACTGGCAAACCTACGAAAAAACGTGGAAAAACCGACTTCAAACCGCCCTCCAAGAAATCCAAAACACAATAGACCACGCAGCCGCACCCATAAAGACCAAGGGCAAGCCTTTTGGCAGACCCCCAAACACCAGTGCCAAACAGAAAACACTCCTACTCTTCACCAAAGACCTTGTTCAGTTTAGCGGACGAAAAATGGCAGACATGCTCCCCATGTTCACAACCCTAAACGAGCTAGACCTTTGCTACAAAACCATACAACGCGCCTACTCCAACCCCATGGTCAAAATGATAATCCATAACATGTTCGTTATTCTTGTGCAGAAGAAGAACATCAAGCAAGCCGACCTAACGGGAGACGGAACCGGCTATAGCTTAAGTATCACAAAGCATTACCGCAGCGTCAGAGAGAAAGCTGGAGATGCTGCAAAATCTAATGAAGCGCCAGCAAAGGCCGCGCCTAAACCTGTGACTAAAGAGGAGAAAAAGAAGCTGTTCACTTACGCTTTTGCGCTCATGGATCTTAAGTCTCATATGTACGTTGGGTATGGTGCGTCGTTGAAGTCGGAGAAAGCGGCTTTTGATGCTGCGATGGCGCTTATGCATGAATGCGGTGTGGAGCCTAAGAGTGTTAGGTTGGATCAGTATTATGCAGGTCAGTCTACCGCTGAGCTTTTCGGCGCAGAGACTTTGTTGTATGTGATTCCTAAGAGTAATGCTACAATTAGGGGGTGCTATGCTTGGAAGGATATGATTAGGGACTTTATGTTTTATCCGTTTCTGTTTTTGCAGGAGTATTTTAGGCGGGAGCATTCTGAGAGTGGTTTTTCTGCAGATAAACGGTTTAATGGTTGGAAGATCTGGGAGCGCAGAGCCGACCGAATACAGACCGCCACCATGTGCAAGGGCGTTTGGCACAACCTCATCTGGCTAGGAGGTTAACGACCGACTTATGCCCCAAAGTCGCTTCTAGCGCTATTTGATTAAAAGTGCTATGGCTCGCTTACGACTCAAGAACCAAGGCTACATAGGATCGCGCGCGCTGACGAGAAAAAGAATACTCTAAAGACAGCTCATCTACTTAGAGGCAAACGTACTGTGAAAGTGGTTCCTTTGCCCTCTTGGCTTTCAAATGTGATAGTTCCGCCTAGTGCCTCAGTCATTCGCTTAACCACGGGTAAACCGAAGCCTTGACCCTTCGCTTTTGTCGTGAACATAAGTGTAAACATTTTACCTTGTACATCTTTAGGAATGCCTACCCCAGTGTCCTTAACAGTAATAACTATGTCCTTTGGGCCTCGGAAGGCATGTATAGTTAGTGTGCCGCCATTTGGCATGGCTTGCACAGCATTAGTAACTAGGTTGTGCATGATGCGGTTTATGTAGTAGGAATCGGCACTAATTTTTTCAGCTTTATTTTCTATTTTAACGCTTAGTTCAATGTTATTTGGCATACTCTGTTTTACCAACAACTCTGCAATTATCAGTTTCAGGTCAGCTTCCTCTGCCTTTGGGTTAAGAGGTCTGGCAAAGTCTTGCAGGTCTTGCACAATTTTGTTAATGTAGTCAATGTTCTTTTCAATCTCCTGCAGACTTTCTAATGCGTTCTTTTTCTCTTCGCTCTCAGGTGTCGAAGCTAATTCTGTTTTAGCCAAGTAAACATCGCTGGTAATAGCCTGCAACGGATTACGGATATCATGCCCAACCATACCAGCAGTAGCGCCGATAGCGGCTAAACGCTCAGAATCCTTAAGCTGCTTAGTACGTTCTTCAACAAGTTTCTCCAAGTTCTCTCGGTATTCCGAGAACTTCAATTCAGCTTGCTTTCTTTCAGTAATATCGGTAAATGAGATTGCTACTTGTTTATCATTTGTTTTCCAAGCATAAACTTCATACCACTTGTCAAGTTCAGCGCCATAATTCTCAAAATGGAGGGTAGTTCCAGTTTTGGCAACTTGGTCGTAAAATTCGATCCAGTAATCTTCAACAACTCCAAATATGTCTTTTGCACGTTTGTTAACGAGTTGTTCTCTTGGTTTTGCTACAAGTTTTTCGAAAGCAGGATTAACTTCGCGGTAATAATAATCAATCGCCTTCCCGTCATTATCGTAAATTAACTCAATAACTTGAAACATCTCAGTCATGGAACTAAAAAGCTGACGATAACGATGCTCACTTTGCGTTAATGCTTCTTCAGCTTTCTTACGTTCGGTTATGTCGTGGTTGATGAACAAATGTCGTCCTGGCAAAACGTTAGCTGTACCCGTAGATTCTACTATACTAAATGTTCCATCCGGATGCTTAATCTTGTCTACACTGAAGTAATGTCCAGTTTTGAGAAAGTTGCGCACTGCCTCATCGGTGTTATAATTCGGTTCGGTGAACTCCGTAACTGATCGACCGATCAATTGGTCACGCGAGACACCATAAATAGCCGCAGCAGCTGGATTAGCCTCCACGTACCGAAAATTCTCATCAAATAATATTACGCCATCCGGTGTGGAGTCGAAAATAGCCTTCAATTGGTTTTGATTTTCTTTCAGCGCTTCTTCCGCATTCTTGCGTTCAGTGATGTCAACAAATAGTGCTATAAAATAGTCTTTCTTTGGGCTGTAGGCGGAAACGTTTAGCCATTTTTTCAAAGATTGCCTATAACTTTCAAAGTGGGCAGGTTCTCCCGTGAGCGCGACACGACCATATCGCCCGATCCAGTCTGCAGGGTCTTTCGGTTCTTCTGGAAACAGCTCATTAACCTTTTTGCCGATAATTTGCTCTCTCTTTAGCCCTACTATTCGACTATAAGCATCGTTGACGTCAAGGAAAATCCAATCGACGGGCTTTCCATTCTTGTCAACCAGGATTTTGCAATAGAGAAACGCGTCTAGCATGTTACTGAACAAAGTAGCAAACTGTTCGCGATTGCTCCTAAATGCTTCAGCCCACCCGCCCGCAATATCAGTGCCAGTAGTTGATTTTCTGGACGCGAGAAGAGCAGCTACCAAGTAAAAAGTCCCAGTGTATAACGTTAGTCTTCCAAGCCATGTGGGCACATCGACAATAGTCTTTTGTTCGAAAGCACTAAACAACCCAATACTAACGAGTCCAATGGCAAGAGCATACCAATAAAGCGAAGGCGACTTCGACCCCAAGAATTGAACTCCAAAAATTAAGGCGGCAACTGCAAAGAAGAAAACTGATGACCCCAACACAACCTGACGCACATCGATTCTTTTGAGATCTTCCGTCATATCTTTTTCTGAGAATGCTTTGATGCAGAAATACGCTGCTGGAAGTCCTGCCACCATGCCTTGATGCCAGAAATTCTCGCGAACTCCTTCCGAAATTCTTGCGTTTGGTCTGTTGTAGCCATAGAAGGGCATCGAGAGGTCTTTAAAGAATTGTGAACGGTCAGCAACGACGTTTGCGCGTAATTGGTCAAAAGCTTGTAATGGTAACCCTCCAGGATTATCTGCTGTCTTGACCATTAAAGGTGGAACCGCGCTGATTAGCACAAGTTTTGCTACTTTTTTGTTTCCATGGCGACCTATGTATCTTGTAACTTCGCCGCCTCCAGTTGAATGTCCAACCAGAATTACATTTTTTAAGTCAAGCTTTTCGATGAGCTCACTAAGGTCGTCCGCGTAAGTGTCCATGTCATTTCCGTTCCAAGGTTGACTTGAGCGTCCATGCCCTCTTTGATCATGCGCAATGCAGCGGTAACCTTTAGGCGTCAAATAGAACATTTGATCCTCAAAAGCATCCCCATTTAGAGGCCAGCCATGACTGAAAACAACAGGTTGTCCTTTGCCCCAATCTTTATAATAAATCTTCGCACCATCTTTGGTAATAATATTAGGCATTCATAAAACTCCTATTCCAAAAAAAGGAGCATAAATATTTTAGCATTTGTGACTTCGGACAAACTACAACGGCTATTAACCGAAAAAAATCAAAAAAAACACACCCCTAACAGCACAGTTCCAAAACAAGAAAGTAAAAATCCAACTCCCAACCTACGCACCCAGCCTACTGCAAGAAATCAAAGACTAAATCGAAGAAACAGCAAAACAGTGCTCAACCAAAAGTGAATTTCTTGCAATTCATGCCAACCTTGATTCTTCACGGCGACGATGACCAGATCGTGCCCATTGGCGCCTCGGCTATGCTCTCTGCCAAAATCGTCAAGAAAGCAACGCTTAAAGTCTACAAGGGTGCACCGCATGGCATGTGCACCACACACAAGCAAAAAGTCAATGAGAATCTTCTGGCATTCTTCGAAGGAAAAACTTTAGCTCAAGAAGCGCCGATGACAGCCCAACCAATGGCTTAGAATTGCTTGCCAACAAAATACAAAACTTCCATTTTTTCTTCTGTTCATTACAAAATTCATCGTAGAAAATTAAAAATACTTTCATTCTCCCACCGAACAAGAGTTTGTTTATTGTAACAACTGCAATTTTAGTTCAGCGAGACTACAGTGACTAATTTCCTTCCTTGAGCTTGTCTGGCGTGTGTTCCACTAGTCGGTGGCTGGTCAACCATCCAGAACCATTGGCAAGCTGGAAGGTTAGAAATGACTCCTCTCCAGGTAAAAAGAAGACTTTCATAAGGCTTGCTTTTACTTGGCGATGTTCGCTTTTAAGGATGTCATAAATGCCACCTTCGGGTGTACCCCATATAAGAAGTAATTTCAAATATAAAAATAATAAATGTGAGGATTTGGTGTGAGAATGTTGGAAGGGAACGCCCAACTAAGTTTTAACTACTGGTCTTAGGTACATGTGAAGTTTGTCTTTTGCAACTTTTAAGTGCAGTCCATCCTCTGTCCACATGCCAGTTCCTTTCTCTAAAGCTGAAACGTTTAGCATATTTCGTACTCCGCCTTTCTTTGCGCCAAGCACAGATTCAGCTACGTTCTTGTCCAATTCGACTTCAAGATGAGTTACTCTATACTCTTGTGGATCTACTTCTATTTCTTTAATTTTGCCGATTTTTTCATCTAACGCAAAAACATCTTTATCAATAAACTCTCTACCTTTCATAATTATCTAACCTCCTTTTCACATCAAGATGTAGACTACTTTATAAATGGTCATAAGCAAGCGTTTAAGTGTGTGTGACTGTGAAGCTACAACTACAGGTGAAAAGTGCCATGTTTTTGTCTCCTTGATTCTTACGAGAGAACATGAGAAGAACCTCCCAAATAAAAGCATTCGAAAAGTTGGCTTTACAAGTGAAAACGGGTTGAATCAAAAAGGGTTCGTACCCTAAACGGTGCTAGTCTCTACCGGACTCAGCCCGCAACAGGTATGAGCCAACAACAATGTGTGCAATGAGATTTTGTCGCCAACTTACCAGTAAAAATGATTTGTTGAACCCAAATCGAAAATTGGTTTGGGATAGATGGGATTCGTTTAAAACATTAAGCAAATCCTCTATTTTCCTTGAAGAAAAGTTGAAACGGGCCCGCTGGGATTTGAACCCAGGATTTTCGGCTAACTCCCGCTCCAAAAAGCGTCCGGAGGCCGACGCCTTAATCCGTGCTAGACTACGGGCCCATGGCTTACAAACCAAACATACCCTGGTAATTTAAAGCTAACTTTGTTATTCTTGGATTAATTCTTCGTCTATCCACCAAGCCTTCTTTTTCCCAGACTTTTCGCCCGCATAGTATTCGACTATTGGTTTTCCAACTTGTTTTTTGGAGGTTTTCTGGATTTTTCTGAGCCTGTTTAGTACGAGCCACCTGTTTGTTTTAATGTAATCCGCCAGTTCAGGTGTAGTTGCAGATTTATAGTGCAGCAGGTACTCCATTATTTTATGGTCTAACTCGTCAATGCAGAAAGAGTGTGGGTTAATTTTTCCATGCTGAAACGTGAGCAATTCCAGATCGGCGAGGTATTTTCTGATTTGCCCGAACTCCTGCTCGATTTTGCCCATTCTCTCTTCCAAGGCTAAAAGTTTATCTGCTTTAGGCGTTTTCTGCAGTTTCTCGCTTATGGCTTCCCTGATAAAGTTGCTTCTATCACCTTCAGGAATGCGTAGCGCCATTTCTCGGTAGACTTCTTCAGGTATTTTCACTGAAATTATTCTAACTTCACTCAATGCAGGTTCCTCAGCAGTGTCATATCTTACCTTTGTATATTTCATTTTTTCCATAACCTAAAACCTGAATTTATGAATACAAAACGGTAGCACATTAAGACGGATGGGCGAGTTTGAACCAGCACGGTTAAGCGCTGAAGAAATGGAGTACACGATAATTCAGCAAGTTCTCCAGAAACTGGAGAAACGCTTTACACCGCTAGATCAAAGCTAAAACTACTCAGTGTAAACTGGCTGACCTGCCAATTTAGCTAACGCTATATACCGTTGCTCAACAATTTCACGCAATTGTCTGCGCAGGTCCTCTCCAACCACATTTCTTTGTTTTAACAATGCAACTCTTTTAGCCAATTCCACGTCGCCGAGTCCATTAAACCACGCTTCAAAATCACCGCGTTTTGTATGGAATTCTATTGATGCAATGTCGGCTCTTTCGAGTTTGTTTGCAAAGTCGCTAAGGTTATGGGCATGCAGGTTTAGAGGTTTCTCCACATCGCCGTAGAAGTGGAATGCTTTATCATGCGGCGCGTAGGCTAATATTGCTGTGGCTTTTTCTTTGCTGGTTTCCGGTATGCCGAGGGCGTCTTTTCCTTTCTCAGTTATAACGTATTGTCCTTTTTCAGGTGAGCTTACGTATCCCATGCGAACGAGCCCTAAGAGGTGCATCATGACCGGCGGGAACTCTTTTTTGGTTTCCTTGGCGATTGCCATGGCTTTCATTGGTTTTTCGTGTAGGAGCATGGTTTCTAGTATTTCTTGCTTGATAGGTGATAAACTCATTTTCTGGCACCTTGCTTGTTAGTGCTATGTAGAACCGTCTAATCAAACTTTTCCTTAACTTGCGTCAAAACAAAAGGTTTTTTTTGTTGATTTCAAATTTGATGTTGCAATAAGCAAAGCTTTAGTAGAGAGATTCCTAATGCTAAATGATAAATTGGTGAATGTTGAGGATGAAAATTGCAGTTTTTGTTTATGAGTATCCGCCTAAAATTGTTGGTGGATTAGGAACTTACGCCGCCGAGATAACACGAAAGTTTGTTTTGGACGATCACGATGTAACCGTTTTTACCATGAATGATGATGCAGGTTCGTTGCCAACTAGGGAGATTTGGCGTGGAATTGAGATTCATCGTCCATTGCACATTGATATTTCAGATTCTCTGCCCGATGTGATTGCGGATGATATTAAGAAGTGGGGCAGGGGGCTGCATTTGTTTGGCAAGCTTATGGTTTATAATTATTTATCTGCAGCTAAACTCGTCAACGAGTTGATTAAGAAAGAAGGCATGAAATACGACATTGTGGTTGCCCATGATTGGCTTTCAGCAATGGGCGGAATTACAGTTAAAAGAGAAACCGGTTTGCCCTTAGCTTTCCATGTTCACTCAACTGAGAAAGGACGAACCTTAGGGAACGGCTCAAGCGTAGTTAGCAACATAGAATTGCGCGCAGGCAAAATGGCTGATTTGATTGTAACAGTATCGTACGCTATGAAGGATGAGCTTATACAGCTTGGTT
>Ga0208192_1000829_pt1 | contig 21356 bp, 19 predicted proteins | sample June2015DPH_13_1_2_FD_184711 | JGI IMG/M metagenome (GOLD analysis project Ga0208192, IMG submission 184711) | Peatland microbial communities from SPRUCE experiment site at the Marcell Experimental Forest, Minnesota, USA - June2015DPH_13_150... | ecosystem: Environmental > Terrestrial > Soil >... | reverse complement strand
CAGGAAGGCTCGTATAAAGGCTGATCCCCAAACCGCTGCCGAGGCATCCCGGCGGACTTCGGTCGGCGCGGGCCGCGGGCGCTCCGACCAGCAGCAGCACCAGTGCCGCCAGCAACCCCGCCAAGGGCAAACGACCGGGCCGGGTGCGCACAGCGCTGGGTGTGCCCACAGTTTTGGAAGCATCCATTGATGGCGGAACGATGCCGGCGGGCTTGGAATTCTGGATTGAAGAATTCATGGTCTGCGGGTGCTGTCGGGTTTGGCTGGGGTCCGTAGCCGGCACCTTCCGTCGGGTGCCGGCTGACTTTTCACTCTGGAAGAGTCTTGCACGCAGCACTACGGAGAGAATGCCAGAGGACCTTCTGGGCTGCTATGGGGAGTTTCCCCCATAGGAAATCTCATGAATCCTGCGCCGACACCGATGTCAGTGTGGCTGCGGGTTCAACTTCGAGGCAGCACCAGTGTCCGGTCATTGAGGCAATCAAAAGTGCATCAAAGGCTTGCAAACAAAGGGCGAGAATGCGGTCAAGGACGGCACGCGGCGGGGACTGTTTCTTGTCTGATTCGCTGGACGAAGCACGGAATGTGCCAGGACTTGGACACGTACACAAATGAGTTCCTCTTCGCCCAGCTTGTCGAGGTCATTGACCATCGTGGCAATGGTCAGGTCGGTTCGTTCAGTTTCCTCGTCAAACGCCTGATCCAGCAATTTCACGGAGGCTTGTTCGATTTCGCTGCCGGTCGGGCCCGCGAGGGCCTTGGCGAATTGAGCGGTGTCGAATTCGTTGGGATCGCAGTCACACCGCCTGATCACCATCTGCCAGATGGCCTGGCGTTCAGTTTCGTTGGGCAGGTCCACGAAAAACAACTCGTCCCATCTCCCCTTGTGCAGTAATTCCTGTGGCGCTTGAATCATGTCGGTGGCGGTATGGCCTGGCCCTGGGTTACGAAGATCTCACCGATCACGACCAACTCCGGGCCGATCCGCTGCTGCCAATGGCAAGACCACCCGCCCCCGTTCACCAAGGAAGGGGGCAAAGAAGGCTTCCACCCGCCCGAAAAGGAAGCCCAGAAGCGGAGAAGTGGCCCAGAAATGGCCCAGAGAGTTCTTTTGAGTGTAAAAACAGAGCGCCCGATGGGTTAATTATGTCGTCTTAAATGACTGGTGATAATATATTTGAAGAAGTGGTGGCTGGGGGCGGAATTGAACCGCCGACACAAGGATTTTCAGTCCTCTGCTCTACCAACTGAGCTACCCAGCCAACCAATTGTAAACTAGCGGGTTACAACGAAAAATCATTTCACTATCTCCTGTAGCATACCACCATGTGATCCTGTAGAGTGTTTCAGGTTGAAAGAGACATCAATAGATCAAACGGCGACTGCAAAAAGCAGCCCGAAAACCAAAGAGCAGCACCTATCGCCAGACGGCCTTTGGCGGTCATTTTCCAAAGTGCCGTGCTTGATGCAGTACGTGCCAAGCGGGGTATTTTTTGCGCGGGTCCCGCACAAAGGCAAGCTGTTTCGCCAGAGTCTGAAACGGACGTGTTCACCACAGCCAAGTTACGATTGCCGGACAAGCTCAAGGAACTGTGCAGACCCAAGGCGGAGGTCGGCACGTTCATGGATGGCCGGCTGAAGTACGAAGCCAAGACGAAAAACGATTACACCCTTGCGCCCCTGTCCAAGACATACCGACTGCGCTGCATTGAATGTCTGCTCAAGACATGGCCGGGAGTCGACAGGCTGAAGGTGGGCAGTATCGAGGAAGCCGACTGCCAACAGTGGGCGGCACGCTACGCTGCGCACTACTCGCCTACCGTGTTCAATAACACCGTGAACACCTTGAGGCGCATCCTCGCCCTGGCCGGTCTTGGACATGATGCAAACCCAGCCATGAAGTTGGAGCGGCTAGGGATGAGGCACAAGGAATTCGAACTTCCAACGTCTGACGAATTCGAGCGGCTGTTAGTTCTCATTGAGACAAGCGGCGCGGCACAGGCCAGAGACTGCGCGGACCTGGTTCGTTTTCTTGCTTTCACCGGCTGCCGTGTCAGTGAAGCAAAACAGGCGACCTGGACTGATGTTTCTTGGGAGTTAAACGAGTTGACTATTCGTTGTGCCAAGCGGCGGCTGACTTCCAGCGCAGCCTTGACGCGGATCCTTCCGCTGATTCCGGCCTTGAAGCAACTCCTTGAACGGTTGAGGTCGGAACGGAAGCCGCAGCCTGGCGACCATATCTGCGCGGTATTCGAGGCTCAAGGTTCGTTGACGCGGGCCTGCCGTCTGGTGGGGTGCCAACGGCTAACGCATCATTCATTGCGGCATTTGTTCACGCCACGCTGTGTAGAGGCCGGGATTGACTTCGCGACCGTGGGCCGTTGGCTTGGACATGCCGATGGAAGGATGCTCATTTCGAGAACCTACGGCCACTTGAGGCGGGAACATTCACAGGCGCAGGCTGCAAAAGTGACATTCGGCACAATGCAATCCCCCGCCAATGAGCTGCCGTTGCCAGTTGGTACCGTTCAAAACGGATAGCACAAATCTGATTTGCAGGGCCACTCTGGGCAACTGCAGTGGTCTTTCATCGGCGCATGGTTGCCCTCATGGCCATGAACGTCTGCGGCCACCTGCGCAATCAGCACAGCCAGGAAATGGCCAAGAAGGTGAGTCTGACCGGGGAAGCAGGGTTCCCGATTCAGGTTTCGCATGGTGCCTGCGGCTCGCGCGGCGCCTTAATATCGGGAATGTCCCCGGAAATGTGTGCATCATTAGCGCCTGCAATTCAAATTCCTGCTGCTTGGCTTTAATCGCGCCCTCCTTTAAGAAGTGATTTCCCCTCGGTATTTCCCACAAGTCATTCCGCTGCACCCTCTTTTCCCGAACTCCATTGAACTCATCAAAGCGCGTCTCACGCAATCCTGGCACGCAGGAAGGGCTTTAAGATTCGCCAGTTCATTTCACCTGGATTGTGGCAAGGGCGGGTCCAGGTCCTGCTTAATGATCTGCCATTCCTGCAATTCACGTTCTAAGTCCATAACCTGTTCAGCCCGCGAATAGAGTTTGAGAACTTTGAGCGCTTCCTGCTGTGCTTCCACCACGATCCCCGTGCCTTCACGAATAAAGTTGTGGTCTAGCAGCCCGGATGCTTCCCAAAATAGAATACGCAGCTTTTGGGAGCAATAGGCTGTTTGCGGGTCCAATGTGATCGCCGCCAACAGCGCCTGGGCTTCTTCCAGATACGCCTGCGCGGGTGCGACGTAAACTCTTAAAGCCAAATCCTGGGGCGTCAACTGGCCGTACGCCCCGAGGCATTCTGAGGCCGCGGCATTTTCCTTGTCTAACGCGATGGCCCGCCTGTAATCTCGCTTGTCTACCGCCGCGAACGACAACAACCCTATGAGCCCTTTCAGGATGCGGATGCGCTGGTACATATCGGCGTCATTGTCGTTGACGCGGACCTGATACAACCCCTGCGGTGTGAATTCCTTTTCAAGGGCAAACACCCTTGACGGGTGTATCGAGCCGATTGGTTTTGGTTGTTCCGCCAGAAGGTCGATCCTTAAATAGCGTCCATCGGGCAAGAGGACGAGATTGGCAACATGAAAAGCCAGGTTTCCTTGAGGATCATTTCTAATCTCGATGGGAACCACAGTCAATCCGACAGCCGTGGCCGTGATGTAATAGACCTGCGCTGAGCCGATGCAATTGGCCTTTCTCCTGTCGAGGACCTCTCCCAGCTCATAAGGATTGCTCCCTTTGTTGATTTCGAAGGCCGAATTGATGTCACGATATAGGGCCAGCGCGACGTTCTGCACGTTCTGGACGTCGTTGGTCGCGCGACCAAGGGTTGCCTTGAGATTTGGAAGCCGCGGCAAGGTTGCGCACAAATTGGTCACGATCCAGTTCTGATAGGCCGGCGCAAGGCCCAGTTGGCTGACTTGCGCGGTGATCTCCTTGGTGATGGCAGCTTGTGCGATCTGTATTTCGGCGCCAGTAATGGGTGCGACGGCGGACGAATGTGTGACGTGGGACGCCGCGGCTCCGTGATTTCCTGTCTCAGAGGCCAAAAGTTCGCTCAAGCCCAGCAGAAGAGCCACAAACATCGCTCTACAGCAGGCTACAAGGTCCGTTCGTGATGCGGGCCTGAGAAACTTGTGCCTGTCATTCATTACCGCCAATGTATGCGACGAAACCTTAAGGGAACGTTAAGCGGCCAATCTCCATGCCCGCATGTGTCCGTTTCTGCTTCACGTTTTCATCTTCTTTGGGAATTCTCACGCCAGTCACTTGCACGGTTCTTGACCCGTCAGCAATGGCAGATCGAGTGTGATGTGCAAAATGTGCGCAACGCGCATTATTTGCCCAGGCACAAATAGTCGAAGAAGATGAAACAAAAGCACTTCACCTATGCGTTATAGGACATGGATGACGAGAGGATCGTCGTGCGACAACACGGATCCTTCCGGTTAACAGAACGCGACAGAAGATTGTGCCAGTGCTTGCCAGATTCTACGGCATGGTGATCCGTTCGCTGTGTGTGCGGCCGTTGGGAACACGTCTGCATGCGTTCTACAAGCGCAGCGAGCTGGAGATGGATGTGAAAGCTCTGCACGTGATCCAAGGGGACGTGCCTCCGTCTATCCGGCTTACGGTTGTCGAGTGGGCACGCTGCCACTACCGGGAGTTGGTGCGGAATTCAGCCTTGATGCTGCACCGCCAACGTCCGGTGTTGTGCCGGGAGCTCGGCGCAGAAATGAGAAATCGTCTGTTTGACCCTGGTGTTCGCGCCCCGGAGACGTTCACTTAAACCCAGGCCCAACCACTGGTGAGAGATGCGAGTTACGACTTAGTAAGCGGAACGAAACAAACTCGATGTGGCGGATTTCAACACTTCTCGCACCATCTCCTTAACCATCCGTGCTGTTTCGATTTCAAAATACTCGCTGGCCGGCGTACTATCAAGGAAATCGCAATGAAAATGCCCAACGGATATTAGAGTCCTAAGGTGTTGCGTTGATCAAAACCGGAAATACTGCGTGCACAAAGCGATTTAAGTCGCGCATTTCCAGACATTCAGGTTTCGCGTCCTGCTTGCGGCCCGTGCGAGGCCTCATATCTAGGGCCAGGGCGGCGAGGAAATCGAATCCTTCGACTTCCATAGGTAGAAGGCTGTAGATGGCTGGCTGACAGATGCTTGTTTGCTCATAGATTGTCTTTCAAGGCTCATACGCTTGCACACGCGCTCCTGAGCGCCACCTTTAACGCGCGTTCCTTTGCGGCATGCCTGAAGGTATCGTACGCCTTTATGATTTCGAATAGTTCAAATCGGTGGCTAACGAGTTGTTTTGCGTCGAGGCGTCCCGACTGAACCATCTTGAGCAGCATTGGCGTTGTACCCGCATCTACTAGGTGCGTGGTGAGGGTGATATTGGAGGCCCAGAGTCTTTCTAGATGGAACTCAACTGCTTTGCCGTGCACGCCTACGTTGGCAATGCGTCCTCCAGGGGCGATGATCGCCTGGCAGATGTCAAAGGTCGAAGAGAGGCCGACAGCCTCGATAACCACGTCCACTCCGGCGCCTTGCGTCAAGGCCATGACCCGCTGCGCCGCCTTCCCGTCCGAGTTATTCAGGACCTTTGTCGCGCCGAACCTGAGGGCGACCTCCAGCCGGTTGTCGTCGAGATCGATCATTATTATCTCAGCGGGAGAATAGAGTTGCGCGGTGAGCAGGGCGGCTAAGCCCACAGGACCGGCGCCGACGATTGCTACGGTGTCCCCCGGCTTCACCTGTCCGTTCAAGACCCCGCATTCCAGTCCGGTGGGGAGAATGCAACTTAGCATGACAGCCGCTTCATCATCGATCTCAGACGGCAGCAGGTACAAGCCGGTATCGGCAAAAGGAATTCTAACGTATTCGGCCTGAGTACCATCGATACTGTTGCCAAGCTGCCAGCCGCCAGTGAGACAATGAGAATACATCGTTTTCCTGCAGAAGCTGCACCTGCCACAGGAGGTAATAAGGGAGATGAGCACTTTGTCCCCCTTGTGAAAACGCAATACGTTTGTTCCCACCTCCTTGATAATCCCGACTCCTTCATGACCCAAAATGCGTCCGTCGGTGATTGTCGGCACGTCGCCCTTTAGAATGTGTAGGTCGGTCCCACAAATGGTGGTCGTAGTAATCCGCACAATTGCATCCGTTGCCTGCACGATCGTTGGCTTTGGCCGATTCTCAAACGCCAGGCGATTAGGCCCGTGAAAGACTAGAGCTTTCATAGTGATGTTGTTTGTGTCGTCAGCAGGTTTTGCCATCTTTTATCCTTCACCACGGGTGGCGCTGATTAATCGAGTTCATTTGTCTTTGCCATCGAGCGGCCTGCGCTACGCAGGGACTCGGGACAATCGCACCGCGCGGTGTGGATTTCGATAAATACGAGGCCGTCCGTTGCGGCAGCCTTACCCAGCGCATCGTCAAGCTCCCCTTCCGTGCTGACATCAAGACCCAATCCTCCCCCGAATACGTCCACGAGCTTGTGATAGTGCCAGGGTTGGATATCGTTGTAGGGGCGATCACTGATCACCCGCTCGATCGTATAACCGTCATTATTGATGAGAAAGATGACGGGCTTGAGACGGTTCCGGATCATCGTCGAGAGATCCTGGCAAGTTACTTGAAAAGAACCGTCCCCCACAAACAAGACAACCCGTCGGTCCTGCGCTGCCATGCCGGCGCCCAGGCTTGCCCCGACCGTATAGCCGATCGATCCATAAAAGGTTTGCCCTATGAAGGTCGCCCCTTCCGGCATGAGCATCTCCGCGGCACTGAAGAGGGATACGCCTGTTTCAGCGATGACGATTGACTTGCTTTCTATAAAATAGCTCATACGGTCGAAGAAGCGCTTGATGGTAAGCGGTTTCAGTGCATCAGGCCGGTACGGCACCGAATGCCGGTGAACACAGTTATCGCTGGCACATTGAATATCGAGAGTTGCGGGATCTCGTCGTGAAAGCGTTTCCGTCAGCCCAAGGATAAAGTCGTGGAGATGCACGTTTTCATAATAATGGTGCTTGATCTTCACGTAACCGATGTTGCCATTGATCGTCTTTGAATTGTCGAGGTTCGTTGTGAAGCCGCCGGTGTTGAAATCGGTCATCAACACCCCAAGTGTTAGAACGCAGTCAGCGGACTCGACCCGATTCCGTACGTAGTCGCGACTACGATCTCCTTCAAAGAGGCCAACGAACTGCGGGTGTTGCTCTGAGAGGAGGGTCTTGCCCAACATCATGGTGACGTACGGTAAACCCGTTTTCTCGAGAAAGCCGGCGAATTCCTTTTGCAGTTTGAAGCGTATCAACTCCACGTCCCCGATCACAATCGGTTTCTGGGCGCTAGTCAGCATTCCAACCGCTTCCTTGATGGACTCCCCGAGCGCATCCTGATCACTCCGTGGGTGCGTTGGGAAGTGGAAAGCGTTCGGCCGAGCACATTTCATTCTCACCACGTCCGCGGGGAGACTGATGTAAACCGGTTGCTGGTGAGAAAGACACGCCGACAACACCCGGTCGATCTCGACCGGGGCCGTTTCAGAGGAAACGAGCTGGGTTGAGGCGACGGTAATTGATTCATACATTCTCAAGGGAATCTGATAATCGCCCAAGGTGTGATGCAACAACGGCCGCGTGCGGAAATTAACTGTCGCAGGCGAACCGGTGATCACCACCACCGGCACTCTTTCGGCGAATGCTCCCGCCACGCCGTTGATGGCGCTCAGTTCTCCGACGCCATAGGTTGATGAAAATGCACCGATGCCCCGAATACGTGCGTAGCCGTCGGCGGCATAGGCCGCGTTAAGTTCATTGCATGTACCGACATACTTGAGGTCGCTCTTCAGTAGCTGGTTGAAGAAACCCAGGACAAAATCACCCGGCACGCCAAAGAGGTGATCCACGCCGATCTCCTTCAGCCGGATGAGCAAGTATTCAGCAACCGTGATCTCTGATGTAGCCATTTCGCGGCACTCCTCACCTCGCCGGCGGTCTTAAGCTGATCCTTTATGTTGGCTGGGACGGAATCTCTGGCTGCTGGAAGGACGCCGCCATAGCATTGCTGACAATCGTCTGGGCTTCCGAAAGGCGAATTTGCCGGGTGGCTTCCAAGCCATTGAGCAGCAGCATAGCGAACATCATTTCTCGGACACCGCGCTCAATACTCCCTCATCCTGCACCAGCGTCCATTCGTTGTCCGGATTGTATTCCTTCATCGCCGCCGCAATCTGCAAAGTCTTTTCACCAAGGTTGCGCTGAAACAGTTTGCCGTCCTGATTGACGATGAACGTCATGATGCCCGACTGGCCCCAATGCTCCGGATAAGCCACCAGCGCGAATCCGCCCGTCATGTTGCCCTGGCTCAGGTAATTCATTTTCCCGCCGGGCGCAGCCTTGCCTTGCCGGGTCAGAATTCTGAAATAATAACCGTGAAACGGGTGTGGACCTGCGCTTTGATGCCTGCCATAGCCCTGGGCGTGAGCTTCCGCCACCAAAGGCCCGAATGGGCTGGCCGGTTCGCTCTCCGCCGACGGCCAGTAGAGGCCGTCCTTCTTTCCGGGTGTGCTCTTGAATTTCTGCGCGTACTTCGCTCCTCCGCCCGCGGCCGGGTTCGCGCTGGCGTACTGTCGTTGCGCGGCCACGTAAGCCCGGCAAACGCCGATGGCGTGGAGTTCGTCCTTCCCGATGTGCCGGTTAATGATCTCCTCCTTGCCCGCCGCCGTGTCGAAATGCCATTGCCCGTTCGCTTTCACCAGTGGAATCGGCATCGGCCAGTTGTTCGTGCCCACCTCAAGCGTGATTTTGTCCTCCCCCTCTTTCACCAGTTGGCAGCTTTGCGCCATGACGGTGGCGAACCTCTGCGCATTGTTCGCGTCCTGCACTTCGTCACCGGTTACAAGTTCGTCGAACTGCGGGCCGAACATTTCGTGCAAGGCCACCTTATCTTTGGCTTCGGTGGCCGCCTGCAAGGCTTTGACGGCCTCCTCCGGCGAGGCGAACAACCGTTGCGCAACCACGGGTTTCTGTTGCGCTTCTTTCGGCTCCGCCGCCTGAAGTTCCGCCGGCAAAATACCCCAGGCCCCCGCCACCAGGGCGATGGTCAAAAGGCCGGCAAAACGCGTCAATTGATTTGAAGGTTTCATAGGTTCATCAGGTCTCTTTCTGTCCATTGAGTTGTGCGTTTCATCGTTTCCCCCCATGCCCGGCGGCACCAGCGTGCGCCGCCGCGCCAGGGTGCGCCACCGCGCGACTTTCAACTCCGCGATGGCTATAATCACGCACGTCACGCCCGCGCTCATAGCTGCCGCCGAAAAGATACACATCAGGCCCCGGCACCACCACGGCACCGCCGTAACCTCCGTCCAGGTAACCTACACAGCCCATCAAGGACGCCAGCACTGCAATCCCGAGCGCAAGTTTGATCCGGTCAACCGGATTGTTCACCTTGTTCATACGGACCTTCCCTTCGCGGTGGAAATCAAAACATGCGGCGGCTCTCGAAAGACCACCAGGCGCGCGATCATCGCCCATCGCACCATCCTTTCGGCCTGACCTGCTCCCCAGAGCACGTATGCCGCCGTGATCAAGTCACCGAACGTCATCTCCTTTTTCGGTTTAATGTTCATCACCGACATGATGACCTCGAAACGCTTCGGCTTCTATGGGGTGAAACCCTACCTGGCTGATTCACCAGACGGCAGGGGCGCAGGGAGTTACAGAAATACTTGAATTTCAGGCTACGTTGCCTGTTGGAGCCTTTCGCACAACGACATGCACGTATCTCGTCCCGCAAAGGTTCTTTGAATACGAACCCAAATCTGGAAACCCCGATTATCCCGCAGCTCCTTTTCGGATATTCCTGTCTTGCAGCACGCCTCGAATTCCAAGACGCTGATTTGGAGGATGATCCGGCATTTTCTTACCCCAGTTGTTTGGCACGGGTCAACTTGGGAAATTCAGCCAGTTTCACGCGCGGCGATATTCGCCCCCCAGCTTCGCGGACAGCGTAGGGAATTGTCACCGATCTTTACGTCACGAGCGAAATCTACATCAGCACGGTGGCGGGTATTCCTGAGCGTTCACGGTCAACGATACAGGTAGGGTTTTACCCCATAGACAAGTAGTGCCATTGTGCCGAGATTCCGGCAAGCAAGTTCATGGAAACCCTGTTGGCCAGCGGCAGTGGCTGGGGAGGGCGTTCAATGAGGAAGGACTTGAAATGAACGATAGAGTCAAGAGGCTTGCTGTGGCAGTGGGTGGCGTAGCCGTGGTCGCATGGCTGGTCTTCATTGCGCAGGTGACGAACGTCTATTCAGAAATTGATGCGGACGGATGGAAGATCGCAATTGCCGTCTCCATCCCATGTTTTCTCGTTCCGTTTGCGCTTGTTCAAGGAATTGCCTGGGTCATAGCCGGCTTCAGACTGCTGACTCGGCATCAAGAGGATCGGTCATCGAAGACATTCGTGGGGCGAACCGGTGCCCCGCATCTTACCTCCGACTCTGGGTGAGAAGTATAAACTCTGATAGACTGAACATCCCATATCCGGTTGCCTCGAACCAGTTGAGGCTCGCTTGGACGAAGGCACGCCGGCAAAATATGAACAAATGCAAGCTCCGCCGCAGCGGACGCCACTGGCTTTGCGTAGCATAGCACTTTTTGAAGCTGCCAAGGGAGTTCTCGTGCTCGCCGCCGCCTGCGGGATCATTTCTTTGCGACATACCGATTTACATGCGGCGACGGATGCTTTCCTGCTCCGGCACGGGGTTAACCCGGAGCGGCACTACACACGCCTGTTTATTGAATCGGTGGCCAAGGCCACCAACCGCCACGTGGGCGAAATCGCCGCGCTGGGATTTGCCTACACGCTGATTCGCTTGGTGGAAGGTTATGGGTTATGGTATGGCAAGCATTGGGCCGAGTGGTTTGCCGTGATTTCGGCGGGAATGTACCTGCCGCTGGAGTTTCAGCATCTTGCTCACCACACAACGATCCTCAACGCGGGCGTGATGTTCTTCAACGTCGTGATAATTCTCTACTTGGCGAAGTGTTTGAACCAGCAACGGTGTCACCGGCGCTCGGCCTCACATAACAACACTGAAAACGGGAAGTCTCCTTCGTAGCGGCACATCCGGTCACCTTTGTCAGTATTTCAACCACCTCGGTGATCCGCGAAGTTTCCTGCTTCTCGCTGCCGGGTATGTCTGGATACAGAGTATTCTCCCATGATCGAGCATTCTTTGTCGGCCGAGTATCTGTCTGCGATTGCTTAACAACTCGGCCATTCCGAGCTTTTGACGGATCGTCAGGCGTACCGCCAAACGCTCCAGGATCGTTTATACGGGGTTTTGACGGGGTAGTGGGGCTCTTGGCTGGGTATGGAGCGTCGAAATTCGGGAAATCCTAGGGCGCAAATCAACAATTGACCGTAAAATTGGCAACTCGGCGGTGAATTTCGGTAATTGTGCGGCCGCGGTGGGGCACTGACTGGTACTCAATCGGCTGCTGCTCCGGCTGTTCTTTCTGCTTATGGTGACTTGAATCCGGGCAGGGGGGACAATGCTGGGCCAGTTCCTGTTCCTTGTGGTGGAGTGCGTTCGCGGCGTACTTTTCAGCCTTGCTTCTCTTGGTCGGCGGGTTATGCTCGAAATTGTTAGTCCAATTGATCGCGTAATGCGTCGAAACACACCAGGCAGGGCAATGGGACAGGACCTTGGCACCCACTCCTCGGCGGGTTCTTCGTCCCCTGGCAGAGGGGAGAGGCCCCCGGCCAGTCCAAAGCTACGCAGGCTCTTTGTCTGTGTATTGCGTCTGGCCGTGGCCGTGGTGATACTGGCGGTCGTGGCCGGCTTGTTCTGGTTGCGGGTCAGCCTCTACCACAGGTTCGTTCTCTTCCCACGGGAAGAAGCGGCCTGGCAAGCTCTCCGCGCGCAGCGCCAGGTTGTGAGCGTGAACGAAAGCTGGAACGAGTATCGCGGCATCCTGCACAGCCACTCGCATTTCTCCCACGACAGCGAAGTCGCTTTCGAAGACATCCTCCGCGCGCTCGAAACCGCGGAGCTCGATTTCATCTGCATGAGCGATCATCCGGTGGACGGTCGCGCGGATTTCGCCTGGCAGTGGCGCGGCATTCACGACGGGAAACTCTTCATTCCGGGTTTCGAGATGAAGGAAGGAATGATGCCGTTTGGCGTAAACCGTGGTGTGGTGCTGAGCAACCGGACTGATTCCGCCACGCTGGCGAGGCAGATTATCGAGAACCAGGGAGTACTGTTCTACGCCCACCCGGAAGAGCCGCGTGATTGGGACCGGCCCGAACTCACCGGCATGGAAATTTACAACCTGCACACCGACTTTAAACGAACCGGTGAGAACTTGAGCGGCTTGCTTCCGGATATTTTCCTGAGCTTGCGTAAATACCCGGATCACATTTACCGGCTCATGTTTCATCGGCCAACCGAATTTCTCCAGCGCTGGGATGACTTGAACCGGACGCGCCACATCACCGGCATTGCGGGAAACGACTGCCATCAAAACGTGGGTTTCCGTGCCTTCTCCACGGAGTCGGGCACCATCCAGGTCGAAGACACAAGTCCCAAGACCCTCAAGGAATTCAAGCTCAACTGGTTTACGCGGCTCCTCGCGCGCTCGCTTTTGGGTCCGCTCGAACCGAACCGGAAACTTTTCCAGGTGCAACTGGACCCGTACGAGCGCTCGGCCCGTTTTGTGAATACCCATGTCCTGGCCCGCGGGTTGAGCGAAACGGCCATTCTGGATTCCTTGCGGGCTGGCCGCGTGTTCATCGGGTTCGACATGATCGCTGACGCCTCTGGTTTCCGGTGGCTTGCCCACAACCAATCTGGCTCCGTGGTGATGGGCGAGACCCTGTCATTTTCCAAGGAAACAACTTTGCGGGCAACCTCGCCCCTGCCCTGCCGTTTCACCATCGTCAAGGACGGCGGAGTCGTCCACCGACAGGCAGGCCGCGCTTTGGAATGGAAGCCAATGGGACCGGGAAAATACCGCGTCGAGGCTGAACTCAAGCTGTTGGATCAGTGGGTACCTTGGGTTTACGCGAACCCAATCGAATTGCAGTAGCGCGGCACCAAGGTATCCCGTGTTTCGTTCCCAGAGGATGCAGCGAGCGAGTCTCTTTGCACGACGGAGTATGTTCCCCGGCTTTTTCAAAAACCCGGCCCTTTCTACCTTCTGACCGCTCGCAGGAAGGTACGCCAAACGATCCAGGATCGTTTATACGGCGGTCTGATGCGGTGGTGGTACTCTTCGCTGGGTGGCCGGCTGAAAATCCAAGAATGCGCGGGTCAGACATCGGAAGTTGAAGCCGATCCGCCACCGAAACGCAAGCCGATGTCTCTATGTGCCAGGCTGTTAACCCTGTTTCGCAGTTATTGGATCTGGTATTTGGCCGACGATTTATAGCGATTTATCTTGTTGGGCGTGGTGAACGGTGTATGTTGTCAATTCTAACGGAGCTAAGTGTACCAGGTGTCCGACTGCCATTCGTATGGGTAGTCCCTCCCTGCTATCCCCTGCACTGTGAAATCGGAGCCGCAATGGCGGCTCAAAACAGACAACAAACAAATTCAGAAAGATAAACGTATGGCTACAAAAGCAGTCGCAAACAAGTGCCCCAGTCCGAGCGTTCAGGACGCCAAGAACCACAAATCAACTCCTTCGCATGAGTTGATTGAAGCAAGGGCTTACGAGATATGGCGTGCGGAAGGGCAGCCAGCGGGCTGCGAGCAGAAGAATTGGTTCCGGGCGGAAGCGCAATTGCAGGGCGCGTAGATCGGCCTTCAATGAGGTTCTTTGCCGCGGGTTGCGCTTGGGGGTAAGGTCTTATGCACAAGACAGTATCTTCAATTGTGGCCTGCGTGCTTCTTTAGATACATTCTGCTGAATCTCAGCCATGTCGGCAGATTCCACGTTGAGCCAGTTCATCTGGGTACACGCAAACCGGGCACCGACAGAACAGATCAACCTCGATTCATCCGCCTCTGGTCCTGGACATCAATCCGCAGATGCAATGTGAAGGGGCAGAGGCGTACCGCGTATTGCATGGTGAACGAACCCCGCTTGCGTCCTCGGGAGAAAAGTCTTGCGGGCGGAACATCACGCGTCATACTGTGAGTCACGCATGACTCAGTGTCCAATGAGCGCAAAGTACGGACCATCGCCCGGCATTCTGCCAGGGATCGAACGCCATTCGTTTCGGGTCGCAGTAGTTATGGTTGTTTTCATCGGGCTGATTCTTGCGCCGCAGTGCATGGGCCAGAGGCCTCCTCAGAACCCGATGACACAAACGCGTTACACGCCCAAGAAGCTAGGTTACAAGCTCTTTTGGGAAGATCAATTCAATGGGAACCAACTCGACCCTCACAAATGGGCAGTGCGTGGCGTGGGACCACGAGCGCTGGGTTACGTATCAGGCGAGGCGGTCAAAGTTGAAAACGGCTGCCTGAAGTTGCTGGCTTTGAAGAAGGACGGTCGCGTTCTCGTTGGTGCGGTCGGCACGCAAGCGGCCTTGACGACCCGGTACGGGTATTTCGAGTGCCGGGCAAGATTGCAGAAGTCGTCTGGAATCTGGGCTGCTTTCTGGATTCAATCGTCTCGAATATCCCAGGGGGAAGATCCTGCCACGTTTGGTGCAGAGATCGACATCATGGAGTGCTTCAAGAAGCTGGGCACCGACATTGTGTCACACAACGTGCATTGGGCGTACGGACCCAATCAAAAATCGACGCATGGGATGCAGAGCTACCGAAAGGGTGTCAGCAAGGGATTTCACACGTTTGCAGTGGAATGGATCCCGGAGAAATACATTTTTTACGTCGATGGGTACAAGTACATTATGAGGTCACGACTGGCATTTCTCATATCGAGGAATACATGATTCTGAGCATGGAGGTGCCTTCGAATGCGGCTGAACTGAATACTGCCGTTTTCCCCGATGTGTTTGAAGTCGATTACGTGAGGGTCTATAAGAAGGCGCGGTGAATGTCCAGGTCATAGTTGCCGAGTATTTCCCCCCATTCATTAAATCGGCGCCCATTTCCACGTTTCAAGCGCTCGCCAGGTGCACCGCCAAGCGCTCTGGGATCGGTTATACGGCGTTTTGATGGGGTGGTGGTGCTCTTAACTGGGTATGGCGGGTTGAAATGTTGGAAAAGCCAGGGCGGAAATTGGGAATTGACCGCATGTTCTGTGCTTCGGTAGTGGAAATAGCACTGCCGCGGGTTACGGCGACCGCAGGCGATAAAGCCGAGCCGCGTAATTCGTCCACTGGGGATCGCTGAAATAGGCCGTGCCGTCGGTCAGCGTATTGGTTCCCACTGGCGACCAAGCGGGACTGACCAGGTTCGTGCAAGCTTCCACCACGACCGTCAGGTTGCTTGTTCCGGTGAAGGTGAAGCCGAATTGATTGGTGCGTACGCCGAAACTCGGGTCATTGCTCTGCACCTGTGCGTCCCACAGCATCGTCGGATGCCCATCAAACGTCGAGCTCCAACCCGTGGCGCCAGGCAGGTAATAGACGGTCACATGGGTTGCACCGTAAAAGACATTTAAACCAAGGCTCGGCGCGTTGCCCTGGAAATAGACGTTCGTAAGGGTGGTGCAGCCATAAAACACTTGGTCAGCGAGGGTGGTGACGCTCTTGGGAATCGTGATGCTGGTTAGGCTGGGGCAGTTTCCAAAGGCTCCGACCCCGATGCTGGTGACGTTGGTGCCGATCGTTACGCTGGCCAGGCTGGTGCAGTCCGAGAACGCATTTGTTCCGATGTTGGTGACGCTGTTGGGAATCATGGCGCTGGTTAGTCTTGTACAGCCACCGAATGTTGCACCGCCGATAATGCTGACGCTGTTGGGAATCGCGACTGTGCTCAGGTTGGTGCAGAAAGAAAACGCGTTGTCCCCAATGCTGGTGACGCTCTTGGGGATAGTGACGCTGGTTAGGCTGCTGCAGCCAGAGAATGTTGCATAGCCGATGCTGGTTACGCTGTTGGGAATGCTTACGCTGAGCAGACCTGCGCAGTCATCAAAGGCGTAGTCCCCGATCTTTGTGACACTCCCCGTCATCGTAATGTTAGATAAACCGGTGCAGCCATAAAAGGCAGCACTACCGATGGTGCTAACGCTGCTCGGGATCGTGATACTGGTTAGGCCAGTGCAGCCATAAAACACTTGGTCACCAAGGCTCGCGACACTGTTGGGAATCGTGATATTGGTTAGGCTGATGCACCCGGAAAATGTTGCGTATCCGATGCTGGTAACGCTGTTTGGAGTCGTGATGCTCGTCAAGTTGGTGCAGTCATAAAATACATAATCCCCGATGCTGATGACGCCGTCGGGGATCGTGACGCCGGTCAGGCTGGTACAGTCCGAGAACGCGTTGTCTCCGAGGCGCGTAACCGGCAGGTTAATGACGGTATTGGGGATGGTCACAGCGCCGCCGGTACCGGTGTATCCGGTAATGGTGATGCTGCCGCTATTGTTCGTGTAGTTGAATTGCGCTTGCACCGTGGCCGGCAGGATCAAAAGAAGCAAAAGCAGCAATCTCGTTGCGCAGGTGGTTCTCACACTCATGGGAGTCTTTCTTCCAGACCGTTGACCAAATGGCATCATAACGTTCATCACGACCACGGCGGGGCCGACTCTCCTGTTGCGCCGGCATGCGGCGTGACGGATTGCAAAGCTGGTGTGCGCCGCTTGAGCGCACAGCCCGTTGCGAGCGTCGCTGAACGGCCGAGCTGGCAAGCCGAACGGCTCACCAAAGACCCGGTGTGGAGAACAGACGCCCCCTGGCGTGCCGCAGTTCACGCACATCCTCGTCAGATTCTGCCCAGCAAGAGCAGGACAACTACAATCGCCAGGACCGCGCCCAGTCCGCTGCTCGGATAATAACCCCAATTCCGGCTGTGTGGCCAGTTAGGGAGACTGCCAAACAACATCAACACCAGCAGTACCACCAAGACAGTTGCCAACATAATGTTCCTTTCAACGTCCGAAAAGGTCCAGCCGACCCGCCAGCAGTCGTTGTGCGCTGTCTGACGTCCCATGTTGGATGAGTCGGCTGTTTTTCATGACACAAGAATGAAACCCAAAAGCAGTTCAGCCGCTATGGGGTGAAACCCTACCTGGCTGATTCGGGAGGCGACAGGGGCGTAGGCTGCGAAGTGCGATGTAGCTCACGCTGGATGGTGTTCACCAACAGGAGGTTGAAACTGACAATCCCGAATACGTAGAAGAGGTCAAACGGTGATGGCGGGGTCACCGGGCAGGCAACGACAATGACCCCGTTTCGTCGTCCGTTTCATTGTCATCGCACACGGCGGCGGATATTCCTGGCCGTTTTTGGCCCACCATGCACGAAAATCCGATCACTCCGGGGATTAATTGCGGTCAGTCACGCACCGCCGCATCGCAACGTGGAACCAGTTCATTCCACCCGTGTACCGGAGCGTGGAATCTGGCAGAAAGGTGACAGATGGCAAAAGCCGTGATCTTTTCCTGCCTCGGTCGGAGAACATCTGTGGACCCGACGGCCTTTTGCGCTCTGGAGCCGGCGCCGATTGGCGTTCTGGGGGACGGAGAAGTGGCATCACCCCCGATCTGACGAGGACCTATCGAAATCAAAACCGGCTGTTCTTGAGGAGACGAAAACAGCGACTGTCGCCTGTGTTTACAGGGGGATCGTGTTTTGATTTTCCGCAAAGTTTTGTCACAGCCACTCCCCCCTTTTCCCCACCCGCTGCAGTTTTCCGCTTCTTGATTCCGCGGCCTGATTCCCTCTTGGTTGCTCGTTCCGTTGGCGAAATCGCACCCCGTCTCAAGGCGGAATTTCACCCGCCGCGGTGCTCACCCCTCTCCACGTTGATTCACCGCAGAGTTTTTGGACCTGACACCACGTGGCGCGGTGATTTTCGGGGTTGTGTGCGGCGGAGTGGCAAGCTGCCGGGCGGTGAACGACCACGACCGTTTTTTCTACGGGCCATTTCCCTCGGCTGTTGGGGCGATCCAACCCGATGGGTTTCGTGGCAGGACCGGGGGAAACTGCTCGCCTCGATATGATACTGCGATGTGATACTGCATGCCGCGAAATGGGTCCATTTCGGGGTCAAATGGAGGCGAACCTGAACAACTCAGAAGTGGGAATCAAGCCCGTCAGTATTGATGATTCCGCGTGTGTCCACTTGGGGAAAAAACCTGGTCTCTGGATTTTCAGTCCTCTGCTCTGCCAACTGAGCTACCCAGCCGCCCGCCCGCGAACGCGCTTTTCAACCGGTCCCGGCCGCCTTTGGCAAGCCGATTCCGCCGGGCTCAAAGCTGCTGCATCGCCTGATCGAGCGCGGCATAAAGCTGGTTCATCGTCGCCTCGGTTTCGTCGCCCATGTTCGAGATACGGAAGGTCGTGCCCTTGATCTTTCCATAACCGCCGTCAATCAGGAAGCCTTGGTCCTTCACCAACTTCTGCAGCTTCGGCACGTCCACCACGCGGCCGCCCGGCCGGGCGCCGTTGCTGACGCAGGTGAGCGTGACCGATTCGAAGCCCGGTTCCGGGAACAGAACGAAGCCGTGCTTGGCCGCCCAGGCGCGGGTGAGTTCCGCCAGTTTGCGGTGACGCGCGTAGCGCGCCTCCAGGCCCTCGGCGAAAATGTCCGCGAGCTTGGATTCCAGCGCATAGACGTGGCCGATGCTCGGCGTGCTCGGCGTCATGCTTTGCTCCGCGTTCTTCTGGAACTCGACGAAATCGAAATAATAGCCGCGGTCCTTGATCGTCGCGGCCTTCGCCAGCCCGCCGGGCGAACAGACGAAAAGGGCCGTGCCCGGCGGCAGCGCGAAGGCCTTCTGCGTTCCCGCCAGCAGCACATCAATGCCCAGCGCATCGAACTCGATTTTTGTTGCCGTCATGGAACTGACCGAGTCCACGATGAACATCACGTTGGGATGCTTTTGCTTGAGCGCCGCGATTTCCGCCAGCGGGCTCATCACGCCGGTGGAGGTTTCGTTGTGGATGACCGTGAGCGCGTCGAACTGGCCGGTCGCGAGTCGGGCGTCAACCTGCTCAGCGCGGATGGGCGACCCCCATGGCACCTGGAGCGCCTCGGCGTCCTTGCCGCAGCGTTTGGAGACGTCCAGCCACTTGTCCGAAAACGCCCCGCACATGCAGTTGAGGACTTTTTTAGCGACGAGGTTGCGGATGGCGCCTTCCATGACGCCCCAGGCCGAGGAGGTGGAGATATAGACGAGCTGCTTCGTGTAGAGCAGTTGCTGGAGTTGCGGCTGGATGGTCGCGTAGAGGTCTTTGAAGCCCTGGCCGCGATGACCGATCATCGGCTTGCGGAAGGCCTGGAAGGTCTTCTCGCTGACCTCGACCGGACCGGGAATATGGAGTTTGACGTGCGCCATAAGGTGCCCGCGAAAATTTCACAAGCGCGCGGCGCTGGCAAGCCGAGTTTTCGCCGGCGCTTCATCGGTGCTGGCGGAAGGGCGGATCCGGGCAATCGCCGGATGCGTCCCGGCCGGATGCCGGTTTACCGGTTTACCGGCTTTTCTCGCGGCGAGGAATGGTCTAACCTGCTGTCCATGCATCGGCGCTTGCTTGCTTTGTTGTCGCTCTCCACCGGCCTGTTCACTCTTCCCGCCGCCGCCGCGCCGGTTTATCGGGACGTGCCTTTTCTGCAGGCGGTGGCGGCCCGCATCACGACCCTTCCCGAATTGCAGGGCGCCGCCTTTCTCCGGCTGGCGCTGGACCGCGAAGGAATCGTCTATGTGCTGACGGACCGGGGCGTGGCGCGGGTGTTCGATGAGAGCCTCGGAATGGATCACGGCTACCGGCCGCTGGCCGGCAAGCTGGCACGCGATCTCACCGTCGCCGATGGCGAATTGTTCTACCTCTTTGACACCGGATGGCTGTCCAACGGCTGGGCGGGCCGGCCGGCGGGCCAGTTCGACAAAGGCGCCTACCAGATGTTTGCGGTGGCCGCCGATGGGTCCGTGTTGGTCGCGGGCGAGCGGAGCCTGGCGCTGGCGCGCACCAACCTGCTTGCCGTGCTCCCGGTCACATTGCCCGGCCCAGTCAGCCGGTTGTATGCGTGGGGCAACCAGTTCTATGTCCTGGCGGGTGACACGATCCAGCGGATCGAAAACGGTCGGATGATTCCGTTTCATCGGGCCAAGGAGATCACGGCGCTGGCGTTTCGGCCCAACGAGATGATCGTCGGCAGCAAGCGCGGTTTTTATGGACTGGCGCTCTCCGACGGCAACCCCACCTTCCCGTTGGAAACCAAGTTGCCATGGCCGGAAGTCACCTGCCTTGCGGTGGCCACGAACGGACTTTGGGTGGGCACCACCCGCGGCTTGTTCCTGCAGACCGCTCCGGGCCGTTTCCGCTATTTCGCCTCGAAGCGCTGGCTCGAGGACGACGCCGTGACCGACCTCCAGGTCACGCCATCCGGCGATGCCTGGGTGCTGACGCGGTTCGGGTTGAGCAAAATCGAATTCCGCACGATGACCCTGGCGCAGAAGGCGGCCTACTACGAAAAGAAGATCCGTCAGCGCCACCTCCGCTACGGCTTCTGCTCGGAGTTGCGCCTGCTGCGGCCTGGCGACCCGGCCAGCGCCGAGATGATTGACACCGACAACGACGGCGGGTGGAGCAGCTACTACCTCGCCAGCCAGGCGTTCCACTATGCCGTCACCGGCGAGGAGTCGGCCCGCGCCCATGCCTGGGAGACATTCGACGCGCTCGAGCGGCTGCAGACGATCAACGGCCTCGACGGTTTCCCCTCCCGCACCTTCGAGCGCACGGGTTTCAAAGTCTCGGATCCCGATCGCTGGCACCAGGCGCCCGATGCGACCTGGGAATGGAAGGGCACGACGAGCAGCGACGAAATCACGAGCCAGACCTTCGCTTATGCCGTGTTGTATGAAACGGCCGCCATCCATCCGGCCGAGAAGGCGCGCCTCGCCGCCGACTACGACAAGATCATTGGGCACATCGTCCGCCACAACCTCTACCTGGTGGATGTGGACAACCAGCCCACGCTCTGGGGACGGTGGCACCCGGAGTACGTGAATCGTTATCCACCGACCGTGGGCGACCGCCGGCTGAACAGCGCCGAGATCATTGCCTTCCTCCAGTTTGGCTACCGCGTCACCGGCAAGGAGCTTTACCGGGAAAAGGCCCTCGAACTGATCAATCGGTTCGGTTACCTGGCCAACATCACCAACCGGATGGAGAACCTTCGCGTCACGCCCGGCGTCGAATACCAGGGCATGCAGAT
>Ga0208192_1000811_pt1 | contig 21997 bp, 27 predicted proteins | sample June2015DPH_13_1_2_FD_184711 | JGI IMG/M metagenome (GOLD analysis project Ga0208192, IMG submission 184711) | Peatland microbial communities from SPRUCE experiment site at the Marcell Experimental Forest, Minnesota, USA - June2015DPH_13_150... | ecosystem: Environmental > Terrestrial > Soil >... | reverse complement strand
TTCCAGTAGAAAAGCCTGAAACCGTCGCCACTGCCATCCGAATCGGCGCACCCGTGAGCTGGAAGAAAGCCGTCAACGCCATCCGTGAATCGCATGGAACCGCTGAAACCGTGACCGACGAGGAAATCTTGGATGCTCAGAAAATGCTTGCGCGGGTTGAGGGCATTTTTGTGGAGCCTGCAAGCGCGTCATCCATTGCAGGATTAAAGAAGCTTGTTAAGAATGGTGTGATATGCAAGGATGAACGAGTAGTCTGCGTCACCACAGGCCACGGACTCAAGGATCCTGACACTGCGATTAAGCAGAGTGAGAAACCAATTGAAGTTGACGCTGACATTTCAGCCATCGAAAATGCTTTAGGCTTGAAAGAGAAAGTGGCAATCCTAGCAAGGTGAAATAGAACATGAGGATAATCTTGGTTGGCTATGGCGTAGTCGGGAGGGGCGTAGCTACTATTCTTGCTCGCCGATATGCAGAGAAGGTTAAGGATTACGGGTTTAACCCAAAAATCGTTGCCATCGCCGATATAGATGGCGCGTTTATAAACCCAAGAGGTTTAAGCCCTGAAAAGCTGGGAACGCTTCGTTTTCCGATATCAGCGGACCCTGAGTTTGGTCATCCAGGAATATCAGCGTTAGATGTTATTGAATCGGTTGAAGCAGAAGTGGTCGTTGAAGTTACGCCCGTCAACATCAAAACCGGTGAACCAGCCCTATCGCACATCACTAAAGCGTTCAAAACAGGAAAACACGTTGTGACAACCAACAAAGGACCATTAGCCTTAGCCATGCCAGCCCTCACAGAACTAGCTGACTATAACAACGTTTTCCTGCGGTTTAGCGGCACGGTCGGTGGTGGAACGCCTATGCTGGAGTTTGCCAAACGATGCCTCGCAGGAGACAAAATACTTGCCATACGAGGCATACTAAACGGCACAACTAACTACATACTAACTGAAATGTCTCAAAACCGCGTGACCTTCCAAGAAGCGCTAACAAATGCACAGAAGCTCGGTTACGCCGAGACAGAGCCGTCCATGGATATTGACGGGTTTGATACCGCCTGCAAAGTAGTCATTCTCGCGAACTGGATTATGAACAAGAAAATAACCTTAAAAGACGTAGATAGAACGGGCATTCGCGAAGTGTCTTTGCAAGCACTTGAAGACGCCGCCAAAAAGAACAATACAATCAAGCTTATCGGTTCAATAGACGGCGACAAAGCGACAGTTAAACCTATAGAAATACCGAAAAACAATCCCTTATGCGTCAGTGGAGTCCTAAACGCGATAACTTTCTTTACCGAATATGCTGGCGAAGAAACCCTCATTGGCAGAGGGGCGGGCGGCATGGAGACCGCCAGTGCAGTTTTAAGGGACCTCTTAGACATAAGACATAAGTTAGCTAACCGACTGCTAAATAATAATTCGAGGTCATAAAAATGAAAATCGTGATGAAGTTCGGCGGCACCAGCGTTGGCACAGGCGAAAACATACGCCATGTCGCCGACCTAGTAGCCCAAAACACCAAGAACGCCAAGGTCGCAGTGGTTGTTTCAGCGTTGGCAGGAGTAACTAACAGCCTAATTGAAGTTGCTGAGCAAGCAAAGAAAAGCGATGAAAAACACATTCAAGCGTTCACAAAAGAGCTGCTGGACAAGCACTTGGCAACAATTTCAACGGCTATTACCAGTAAGCATGTTCAAAAGGAAGTAACGCAAATCACCAAGAAGACCATCGCTGAGCTAGAGAAGGTTCTCACAGGCATATGCTATGTTGGCGAGCTTACGCCGAAATCTAAAGATTACGTTTTATCCTTTGGCGAACGGTTATCTGCGCCCATCGTTTGGGGCGCCATAAAAGACCTCAAGTTCGAAACGCAATGCTTTACAGGCAAAGAAGCAGGCATAGTCACCGACTCAAACTTCGGTGAAGCCGACGCGCTCATGAACTTCACCACTCACCTCATCCGCGAACGGCTAGAACCACTATACGAAAAAGGCATAATCCCAGTAGTAACAGGTTTTATAGCGGCAAACCAAGATGGCGTCGTAACTACCGTTGGTCGCGGCGGCTCAGACTATACTGCCACCATTCTTGGCGTAGCTTTGCAGGTTGATGAGGTCTGGATATGGACTGATGTTGACGGTATAATGACCACCGACCCCAAAATCGTCCCGTCCGCACGAATGTTGCCGCAGCTCAGTTATCAGGAAGCAGCTGAAATGGCGATTTTCGGTGCAAAAGCCATGCACCCACGCGCTTTAGAACCAGTAATCAAAGAAAACATTCCAGTTAGAATACGCAACGTTTTCCACCCAGAAAACCAAGGCACACTAATAACCAAAGAACCCGACGCTAAAGCAACAGAAGTTGTTAAAGCTGTAGCCATGATAAAGGACGTTGCCATGTTAAACGTTAGCGGCGCAGGAATGGTTGGTGCGCCTGGAAGTTACGCTAAAGTGTTTGATGTTTTAGGCAAAAACAACATTAACGTTATGATGATTTCCACCGCTGCTTCAGAAGCTAACATTTCAATGATTATCCGTCGTGGTCTTTTGGGCAGGGCTATTAGCAACCTTGAAATTGCACTGTTAGACAGAGGCGGCTTAGTCAGCGAAGTTTCAGCCGAAGACGACGTTGCCGTAATAGCTGTAATGGGCGCCAACATGAAAGGCACTTTAGGCGTGGCCTCAAGAATATTCACCACGGTCGCCCGAAAAGGCATAAACATCCGCATGATTGCCCAAGGCTCATCTGAACTAAACATATCATTCGTTGTCAAAGAGAGGGACGGCGCAGCGGTAGTGCGAGCTATCCACGAAGAATTCAACCTAGACAAAATTTAGAGTTAACGGCTTAGACCGATTATCTCAGAATAATTTTGCATTTGCTGTCTAGCACCATAGTTCTAGTAGCTGTATCAGAGTGTTACGATTATGGGTATACGGGGGGATAATACAGGGGGTAGTAGGGGGGGTAGTATCTTTAATGGAACGCACGAAGTATTGTACTAGAAGGTATTATACTAGAAGGTACAATAATTATTGCTTGACATTGTCTAGTAAACAGATTACAGCCCTTGTTGTCTTTTTAGATATTAGATTACTTGAATATTATACTAATCTTATTCCAAGTATTCTATAATTATACTAGAAGGTATTATACTAGAAGGTATAATTTAGAATTGAGGTCAATCAATTGGTGAATCCCTTTAAATACGGAAAGATAGTTTCGGGTGATGATTTTGCAGATAGAGAGAATGAAACAAAGCAACTCTTTGAAGATCTAAAGAGTGGCCAAAATATACTATTGTATTCCCCTAGGCGATATGGAAAAACATCTTTAATTTTAAGAACACTTGACTTATTAAAAAAAGACGGTCTTATGACATCGTATATTGATCTATATGGCTGCCTGAATGTATCCGATTTAATTGATAAAATTATTCAAGAAACGGTTGTACCTGCACAGGGAACATTACGAAGAATTGGAGATTTCTTGAGAGAACACACGTCTGGTGTCAGACCTGAGATTACTCTAGAAAGCAATGGTAGTGCAAGTGTAAGTTTCAAGAAAGAAGTAGAAGTTCAGGGAACTGAAAAGATTTTATCTAAAATTCTTGATGCGCCAGAGAAATTAGCAGAAAGCAAAAAGAAGCGGCTAGTTATTGCCTTTGACGAGTTCCAAGAGGTAACAGACATGGACGGATTAAGTTTAGAAAAATCTATGAGAAGCAGTTTTCAAAGACATAAACATGTTACATATCTGTTTGCTGGGAGCAAGCAACATGTTATGGAAGAAATATTCGGACAAGAAAAGAGGCCTTTCTACAAATTTGCTAAGCCTTTTCCTCTTGAAAAAATATCTATAGAGCAGTTTAGGCCTTTCATATCAAGCAAATTCAAAGAAACAGGTATTTCCATAAAGCCCGCGATTGTAGATTCTGTTCTTTACTTTACGGAAGGTCATCCATACCTTACACAACAGCTTTTTCATGAGCTATGGAATATTAGTAGTGAGAAGAAAGAAGTAAAAGAAGAAGATGTTTCCAAAGCGCTAAATATAATACTTTCACAGCACGGGGATTACTTTTCAAGAATTTGGGATTCTTTGGTTTCCAATCAAAAAAAATTGATAATGGCGATTGCGCAGGAGATACAGGTTAAAAATGCTTATTCAACACCTTTCATAACTAAATATGGTTTGATTTCTGCGTCACATGTGAAAAAGGGACTCCATTATCTTGAAAAAGAAGCTCTCGTAGAGCACTTAGCTGGTGTTTACTATATAGAGGATGTCTTTTTCAGAGAATGGATAAGGATTAATCTGTGTTCATGTGCAAACTTGTTTAGCAGCTTTACTGTTGGAAAACCTCCTTCCGAAGTTCGGGCGAATAGTTAACCAGTTTCGAGTAAAAGGTGCACCTGAAAAGCGTCTTGGAACTTAGAAAGTGTTTCTTTACTATTACTCTTTTTTACTGTTGATTTTTAACGGTTGCATGTGTTTTCTAAGAAATTGGAAGCTTTCAGCTTTGAAAAGGTGGCTGTTGCATCGGCAGTCTGAGCATCCGAAGCCGGTGATTGGCTCGCTATTTTGCGCAAGTAGGTTGGCGATGTGGCATTCTTCCGTTTTGCCGTCCTGCCTGTAGTAGATGTCGATTATTTTTGCGGCTTCGTTGTTGAGCAGGTAGTCGATGTGCCAGAACAGTCGTTTCTCTTTCCTTTTATGCCTCTTTACTCGCAGTTCTAAGTTGTTTTGTGCAGAACCAACATAAGCATACAAACCTGCAGGGAAAGTTAGCTCGCCTAAAGCGCCGATTTTGGGGCGTATGGTTCTGTTTATTTGGATGATTAGGACGTATATGCCTTTCAACAGTTTCTCCAGGGGATAACTTGGTTTTCAAGGTTTAATGTTTTTCTTGTTTCCTCCCGAGTTGTTCAAGCATCAACATGAGGCTGTTGGTCGGCGGGAGGCACGTTTGGTTTTGGCAGACGTAGGCGGTTGCTTTGCCTTCGATTTGCTGGTAGTCTAAGCCAGCTTTGCTTGGTTGCTTAAGGGCGACAACTGTGGATGGTAGATAATGCGCTCTTAGTGCATGCAGCATTTCTGAAATGTCTTTGTCTTTTAAGTCGCCTACTATAATCACGCTGTAGGATGGACCGATTAGAAAGGCAAGTGCGGAAAGGAAGAAAGTGTACGCTTCAGGTGCGCCTTCTACCTCTTGCGCGAATAGCTTTGTCATTTGGGCTGCCATTGTGTCGTATGTGGACTCGTTGGTTAAGCGGCTGAGCCGCAGCAGATTGTGCAGCGCTACTGAGTTGCCTGAGGGAACCGCGCCGTCGTAGAGTTGCTTCATTTTGGGCATGGTTGCTTCGCTGGTTTGTGTTTGGTAGAATCCGCCGTTTTCGTCGTCCCAAAACTTGGTTACCATGCTCTTCGTTAAATCAGCTGCGGCTTGAAGATACTTGTCCTCGAATGACGCCTCGTAAAGCTCGATTAGTCCATACACGAAGAAAGCGTAGTCGTCCAAGAAGCCTTCCACGGCTCTTTCGCCTTTTGCGTAACGGTGATAGAGCACGCCATCTTCGCGCATGTGGTCTAGGATGAAGTCGGCAGTTTTCATGGCGGTTTCAAGATATTTCGGTTCATTGAGAACGGTGCCTGCTTTGGCTAAGGCTGCGACCATTAAGCCGTTCCAGTCAGTTAAGATTTTATCATCTGTTGCTGGGGGTAAGCGTTTTTTTCTTGCTTCAAAGAGTGCGTCTCTTATGTTGTGCAGGCGAGCGATGAGTTCTTGGAGTGTTAAGCCTTTGTATGGTGCAAGTTCCTCTAGGGATTCGGCGATGTGGAGTATGTTTTTGCCGTTTGGCTTTCCCGATTCGATAAAGTTGCCTTCTGGCTTTAATCCGTAGATGTGGACTGCCAAGTCCGCGTCTGCAGGACTTAGCGTGTCGAGCACTTCGTCCATGGTCCAGAGGTAGAATTTGCCTTCTTCGCCTTCCGTGTCTGCATCTTGAGCTGAGTAAAAGCCGCCTTCTGGGGAAGACAAATCCCGAATCAAGTAATCTATCGTTTCTTTAGCTGTAAGCCTGAATTTTCCAGCGCCCGTTATCTGATACGCTTCAACGTACGCCAGCGTCAGCAGTGCTTGGTCGTAGAGCATTTTCTCGAAGTGCGGCACCAACCAAACAGCGTCTGTGCTGTAACGATGGAAACCAAAACCGATTTGGTCAAAGATTCCGCCCAGCCGCATTTGCCGCAGCGTTTTCTCAACCATGGCTAAAGCGTTTTTTTCGCCTGTCCGCGCGTAGTGGCGTAGGAGGAATAGGAGGTTGTGGGGTCTTGGGAATTTGGGTGCTGTGCCGAAGCCGCCGTTTTCGGAATCAAACTCTAGTGTTAAACGGTCGTAAGCGTCTTGCAAGACTTCTTTGCCGAGTTCTTTTTGAGGTGTTCTTTTTTCCATGGTTTCTATGCGGCTCTTGATGTCAGCGCCCACCATTTCCAGCTGTGCCCTCTGCCCTTTCCATATTTGCATAACCTGCGGAACCAGATCCAACATGCCTATCAAGCCAGGTCTGCTGTGTTTTGGTATGTAGCTGGCAGCAAAAAACGGGTTAAGCCGTTGCGTCAATAGTATGTTGAGTGGCCAACCGCAGTTTCTGTCCATGGCTTGGCAAACTGCCATGTACTGGGCGTCTAAGTCGGGTCTTTCTTCGCGGTCAACTTTAATGCAGACAAACGCCTGATTAAGCAGGTCTGCGACTTGCTGGTCGTTGAAGCATTCCGCTTCCATGACGTGGCACCAGTGGCAAGAGGCGTAGCCTATGCTCAGGAAAATAGGCTTGTTATCAGCTTTGGCTTTATCGAAGGCTTCTTGACCCCACGGGTACCAGTCTACTGGGTTGTAGGCGTGCTGGAGAAGGTAAGGGCTTTTTTCATTTATCAACCTGTTAGGCTTCTTTTCTGGATTTGGCTGCAAAAAAGGGACCTACTTACTTTATGGGAAAGGAATAAGAACTATTTTTCCCTTCAATTACGGTTAACCTTTGCCTTGATATCTTTAAGCGAGTAAATGTCTGGTTCTTTTTCAAGAAAGCCCTTAAGAGATTTCTCTTCCAGAGCCATAAGTGCATAGGTGTCTTTTTCTTCTAGTAACGAATCAAGTTTGTTATTAACTTCTGAAAGCAGGGACTTTATTTCTTTCAAATCAACTTCGATAGTCATTTTCTCTCAAATCTTATTTGTTTTTTTGCCTTATAATGCTTGTTCTAAGAGTTGAAAAGTTATCTTTTCCCTATTTAAACCTACCCAGAACTTGAATTTTGAAAAAGGTCTTGCTGGCTATCTTTTGGTTTCTATGATTTGAAGAAATTCGTTCACTGGCACTATCTGCGTTTTCTTATAGCAAGCTACTTTGAGAAGGTGCTTGTCGCCACTAACTATGTAATCTGCCCCAGCTGCAAAGGCGCATTCTATGAACTTATCATCTGCCGGATGTTCCTTAACAACATTAAGTTTTTTCGTGACTTTGACGAATTTCGCAATTTTCAGCACTGTTTCAATTAAATCTTCACTGCGTAATCCTTCAGCACGGTAGGTCTTCTTAAGCTTAGGATAAGTTAAAACCTGATTAACTTCCGTAACAATTTCTTCGGACGTAAGGATGCTGACTCTGTACTGTTCGGCGGCCTTTATGATTTCTGCGGGTTTCCCACCCCAAAGCAATGCTGAAACCCAAACGTTTGTGTCAAGAACTACTTTTGGCTCTTGCTTCGTCGACGAGGGCATTTATGTCTTCCTCCGAAAGACCCATCTGTCGAACTCTAGCCCACACTGGCTTGAGGGTTTCTTCAAAGGATTTATCAATTATTTTTTTAAGAACAACGGTATCATCAATAGCTATTGCTAGGAGCTTCTCGCCTTTCTTCAAGTTAGCTGCCTTCCGCACGTTCGCGGGGATAACCACTTGCCCTTTAGAGGAAACTTTAGTTGTGGACGCCTCCACCATGCTCTCACCACTCAAAAGTAAGAACATTCTTACTTATAACAATATTGCGAAATAGCCTAGGCTTTATCGATGTCTTCTCGACCCCACGGAAACCAGTCAACTGGGTTATAGGCGTGCTGGAAAAGGCAGGCACTTTTTAGCTATGAGAACTACACGTAAAAAGAGGGTATCCCTTCGGACCATCAGCTTTGTGGGGGCACTGACTCCTTTCAGCAGTTATTTTGCGAAATCGTCCAAACCAGACTAAATCTAGCTTGCCTGTTGATTTCCATTTTTATGGTTGTGCAGTTCTGATAATCTGAGAAGCGTCTCCTTGTAAACCTGAATTGCATTCAAGTACTCGCTTACGTCAATGTGCTCGTCTAAAGTGTGGTCAAGGTGCGAGTCGCCTGGACCGTAAGTGACTATTGGCAGGTTCATGGCTTTACCGAGAATGTTCATGTCGCCTGTTCCGGTTTTGCGCAGAAGCGTTGCAGGCTTGTTCAGCACTTTCCTAACCGAAGACGATAATACATGCACGAGCGGTGAAGCCTTGTTCACTTCAAAAGGCTCGACAGTGTCTAAAACGGTTGCTTTCGCAGTAACCTTTGGATTAGCAGCCTGATACTTCGCAATTAACTCCTCTATTTCCGCAAAAACCTGAGCCGTGGAAAATTGGATTGGCACTCGAACGTCAATGTTCAATTCAGCTTCAAACGGGACCACGGAGGTTGCTCTGCCACCCGTAACTTTAACCAAACAGGCCGTGACAGCATCGAATGGGCTTTCCGAGGGTTCCGGCGACGGGTAAGGATACGCGTTTTTGATTTGTCCCCAAAGCTCATACGCTTTCTCCAACGCGTTCTCGTAAAGCCAAGGCATAGACGCATGACCAGTCTCAGTCTTGCAAACAATTTTGAGTTGGATTTGACCTTTGTAACCGATGGTTACGTTCTCAACACCGCTGGGTTCACCGAAAATGGCGTAATCCGCCTTGATTCCCTGAGTTATCAGGTGCTTCACACCTCGGCTGGTAGCTTCCTCTTCCACAACGCTGGCAACTAAAATTTTACCCTTAAACCCCGGCTCCTTAGCAGCAGCGGCAGCAGCCATAACCATCGCGGCAAGCGGACCTTTTGCATCCACGGCGCCCCGAGCGTAAATTTTGCCTTCCTCAATCCGAAGCGGCAAATGCCCAGCTACCGTATCCATATGCCCGCATAACAGGATGACTGGTTCGCCTTCACCGACAACACCTATAACGTTTCCGATGCCGTCTTTCCCAACCTCAAAACCCATCCTCTTCATTTCATAAGCTAAGAAGTTGGCTATGTCCTCTTCTTTTCCTGAGGGACTGTAAATGCCTAATAGGTTAGTTAGGAACCGTACTGCTGCTTGCTCGCTCATTTTCTTCCTCCCCTAAAACCTCATCTAAAACAGCAACTGCCCGATCAATCTGTTCTTTCTCAATCACAAGCGGCGGCAACAACCGAACCACGGTTCTTCCAGCATCCAGCACCAGAACACCTTTCGCAGCCGCCTTAAGAATCACGTTAAGAACGTCATACCGCAATTCCACACCAAGCATCAAGCCTAAACCGCGAACTTCCTTGACGATTTTATGCTTAGCCTGCAAAGCTTCCAACTGAACCTTGAAGTACTTGCCCATCTCCGCCGCACGTTCAACGAGTTTTTCTTCCACAAGTGCATCTATGGCAGCGCATCCCGCAGCACAAACCAGCGGACTTCCACTGAAAGTAGTCGAGTGCTCACCAACTTTAAGCGCTGACATAATGTTTTCCTTGGCTACGGTTATTCCGATTGGTAAGCCGCCTGCAAACGGCTTCGCCAAACACATAACATCAGGCGTAACACCCCAGTTCTGGCACCCGAACAATTTGCCCGTCCGCCCGAAACTGGTTTGCACCTCATCAAAGATTAACAGAACATTCTTCTCATCGCAGATTTCACGCACCGCCTGCAAGTAACCGTCAGGTGGAACACGAACGCCGCCTTCACCGCGGATTGGCTCCATCAAGACTGCGGCTGTTTTCTCGGTTATGGCCTCACGGATTTTATCGGCATTGTCAGGCGCTACATGCTTGAACTCTGGAACAAGCGGCATGAAAGGCTCGCGGTATTTCTTGTCCCATGTGGCGGATAGTGCGCCCATGGTTTTTCCGTGAAAAGCGCCCATTAAAGCGATTATTTCTGGTTTTCCTGTGTATTTGCGGGCGAGTTTTATGGCGCATTCGACGGATTCGGCGCCGCTGTTTGAAAGAAACGCTTTGTCCAAGCCTTTCGGCGTTATCTGCACAAGCTTTTGAATGAATTCTGCTCGTTTGTCATTGTAGAAGCCGCTGTGGCACGAGATTAACTGTTCTACCTGCGCTTTTACTTCTGCTACCACTTTTGGGTGACAATGCCCCAACAACGCTACACCATAGCTGCTTGTGCAATCAACGTATTCTTTGCCATTTATATCCCAAACAAGCGCGCCTTTACCTCTTGTTAGCACGACTGGTTTTTTGGAGAAAACATTCGCCATGAACCGATTTTCAATATCCATTATTTCTTTGTCATTCACCTGTTATCACTGTACCAACCTTATGATTCAAAGCGGAACTAATAGGCTGATTTCCCGTGCCTGAAGTAACTAAAACTTCCTTGACACCTTGATTTAACGCTTCCAGCGCCGCATGCACTTTGGTGCTCATGCCTTGCCCAATGCTTGACATGACCTCTTTAACTTCTGTTGCACTAATTTTCGGAACGCACTCGCCCTTCAGCATTAAGCCTTGCACGTCAGTAAGTAGGATTAGGCGGTCTGCTTTGAGGGCACCCGCGATTATGGCTGCTGTTCTGTCGCCGTCCACGTTGAGCGGTTCAAAATCTTGACTAACCGCAATAGGCGTCACAATCGGCACGTAACCTTTTTCAAGCAGAAGATTCAGCAAGTCAGCGTTGACTTGAGTTATTTTTCCAGTGTAACCGCCATCGATAACTTTTTTTCTGCCGCGTTCGTCAACGGCGATGAGCTTGGTTTTTCGTTCAGCCTTCAAGGTTGCCGCATCCAAGCCGGTTATGCCTACAGCCTGGATGCCTTGGCTTTGCAACGCTAAAACTATTTGCTTGTTGATTTTGCCTGCCATAACCATAGTGTAAATCTCAATGGTTTCCTTGTCGGTGTAGCGGCTTCGGAAGCCTTCGGGTGAAATTATGAATTTTTGTTCTTTGCCGAGTTTTGAGGCGATTTCGGTGACTTCTACGCCTCCGCCATGCACAAGAATGACTCTGTTGTCTTTGGCTACGTCTTTTAGGTCGCTGACTAAATCGTGGGATGCGCCTTCTTTGAGTATGCTTCCGCCCATCTTAATTACAAGCAGCATAAAGTTATCACATCGGATGGAAACCAGTACTCTTTAGCCCAGTTGTCTCATCTATGCCCATAAGAATGTTCATGCATTGTACGCCTTGTCCTGAAGCGCCTTTGGTCATGTTGTCTAAGGCTGAGAAAAGCAAAAGCCGATTCGCATGCTCATCGATTTCGAAGCCGACGTCACAGTAGTTTGTGCCCAGGGTCACTTTCGGGTCAGGCAACTGGTATGGGCCCTTCTGGTATTTCACTAAGCGTATAAATGGTTCGCCCTCGTATTGTGCGCGGAAAGCTTTCCAGATGTCCTTGTTCGTTATCGGTTGTTTGGGGAAAGTGTAGATAGTAGCGAGGATTCCGCGAACCATGTTTACAGCATGCGGAGTGAACGAGATTTTTACCAACTCATTCGTCAATGCGTTAAGTTCCTGCTCAACCTCTGCTATGTGGCGGTGCCCAACGACCTTGTAGGGTCGCACTCCGCTAAACCGCTCTGGATGATGCGATGAGATAGAGGGTTTGCTGCCGCCGCCGGAAGAACCAACCTTCAAGTCCACTACGATTTTGTCTTTGTCAACAAGCCCAGCTTTCACTACAGGCGCTAGACCCAGAATGGCGGATGTTGCCATGCAACCTGGACAAGCGACTAAGCGAGCGTTTTTTATTTCTTCGCGGTGAAGTTCAGGCAAGCCGTATGCGGCTTCTTTGAGCATTTCTGGGTGGGCATGTTTCCAACCATAGTAGGTTTCGTAGTCGGCTGGGTTTTTGAGGCGGAAATCAGCGCTCATGTCGATTACTTTTAAGCCTGCCTCTAAGAGTTTGGGGACTAAATTGACTGAGCCGCCGTGTGGTGTTGCTGTGAAAATTAAATCGCAGTTTTTCTGCAACTCAGCCATATCTTGGGGCACAAATTTTAATTGTGTCAAACCTCGCAGGTTCGGGTGTACGTTGAAGATGTATTCGCCTACGCTTTGGCGTGAAGTAACCATAGTTACCTCTGCTTGCGGATGAAGAAGTAGCAATCGCAGGAGTTCGCTGCCGACGTATCCTGAACCGCCAATTATTCCAATTCTCAACATTTCCGTTTTTCCTCGTTACTTTAATGGTCGATTAGGCTTTGGGCGCATTTCAAGAGTGGAACCGCCACGTTAAAGCCTGTCGCGAGCCGAGTGTTCTCCCAGAATTCTGGGCAGGAATTCGACTCATGAAAGACCAAGGAACTCTTATTTTTTTCTACGCTTTCTTCAATTATGTTTTTAATATTTTCGTAATGTTTAGTATTCACATAGCCGTGGAACGCTGTTTCTAATTTGCTGTTCCATGCTGGGAAATCAGTTAGGCGTGTTTCATCCTGCTTAACTTTTTGAACAGGCAAAAACGCTTGCGCTGCCTTATCAAGTTCAGCTTTAAGGTAAACGTCGTCCACTGTCTTGTTTTCTTTAACGTTTACCATGGCATCTAAAGCTAAAATCCACGCTTCGCTACCTTTGCCAAGGGTTCTGCCACATTTCACCGCTAACTCCTGAATGCTTAGGGGTAATTTGGCGCCGAAAACTAAGTTGCCCAAGAAAGTGTTTGTTCTGAAATCCTTAAAGCCGGCTCTTGCCATTGCAATGTGATAGCAAACGGGTTGCTTACCTTTCTCTTTGGAAACGATTATTCTTAAATCGTAAAACCACTTTTCGACTAATTCCTGTGCGACAACGCCGACAGGGTTAATTATGGAGGGTTTTGTTTCTTGGATGTTAGCGATTAGCTCTTCATGGTTTTTTGCAAGCATAATCATTTTGCCATGTGTCCCAGCGTCAGCTTTAATCACTATGCCTTCTGAAAGGGGGATTTCTTGTTGAAATAGTTCTGCTATGTCTTTTTCGTTATGGATTTCTTGCCCATTTTTCATTGTGTCAGTTGAGTCGCATGGGACGTAAACTGTTTTGGGAATCGGTATGCCTTCTTTCCAAAGGTGCAGTAATGTACGTAGTTTGCTGTAGCAGACGAATTCGATTTGAGAAGAGTTTAATGTTTTTTTGCCAAGCATTTCCATGATGTATGAGGCTTGGAGGCGACGGTTTTTGCTTTGCGCACGATTAAGCACGACGGCGATATCTTTGATTATGTTTGTGTAGTCTTTGCCTTTAGTTTTAGCGATGAAACCATCTTTGGAAATAGATAAGGCGATTTTTCGGAATGGCAGAAAAGTTAAGTCTATTCCCAATTGTTGTGCGGTTAGTTTTATGCCGTTTTCGTCGTTTTCTGACCGTTCATACAAAAGTGCTATGCTCATCGCTTTTCTGCTTCCATGAAAAAATTTTTTTAAAAAACTGATTTAAATAAAGGCTTCTTGGTGAATACTGTTTATTCGCCCCAGTCTTCTCCTTCAATGGTTAATTCTTGAAGGTCTACGCATCCGCCTTTCACTTGTTTAACTTCTAGTTCCAGTCCGCAGCCCGGGCAACTTAGGATTTCTCCTTTTTCTGTGTCTGCTGGAACATCAAGCTCTGCGTCGCAGTCAGGGCATTTTGCCTTGTTTATAACCTTCACCTCTGGAGGGTTTGAGTTTGCTTGTTTAATCATTTTTGTTCGTCACTTTATTATCTTTGGAAATGTCTTTTTGATTAATTCCGACTTTAATTTAAACGTTGTGACTTATTTGTTACAACTTGGGCTTTTAATGTTCCATTTGGTGCAGACATTTTAGCATGGTAAAAACAGCTGGCAGCAGTGAAAAACGCACAATAAACATGTAAGCACAACGAATTTCGCATCACACTTTAAATGTTAATAAGGGAAATCGTTAAATTTTAACGACAGCAATAATCATTCGGCGAAAAAAAATGGACGAGAAAGATAAGCAGATAATCGAAATCCTAAAGGATGACGGTAGAGCAGGCTACGGTGAAATAGGCGCTAAAGTAGGCTTGTCTGAAGGTGCTGTGCGGAAAAGAATCAAAACATTAAGCGATGAAGGGGTAATACGAAAATTCACGGTTAAAATCGGCGTTGCCGAAGGCGCCCAAGCCATAACTTTGCTTACAGCCAACCCTGCCTTTCCAACGCAGGAAGTCTCAAAGAAAATCCAAGCAATCCCAAACGTTGAAACAACCTATGAAGTCAGCGGCGAATATGACATCGTCGCAGTCATCAGCGGGATGAACATGACAGAAGTTAACGAGTGTATAGAGAAAATTCGCATGGTTGAAGGCATCGTGAAAACCAACACTATGATAGTCCTAAGAAGTTCATGACATTTAACGTAGACTCAACCGCATCAGAATTGCTCTCACTTACCCTGTAGTTGCTTTATCAAGCTTCTGCCACTTGCTGCCTAATTCTAAAGCAAATATCCTTCATAGTTTTGTAAATATAAATTGTGCCTTTTTGGCGTAAGCCTGTTTAAGTGTTGCATAGATGCCCAAGATATATTATTAAGTCATAATGCTTAATACGCCAAGCATGACTACGTAACAATAACATAGTGACAAAATTGAACAACGGAAAAAAATCAGGGAAACTGCTCATCGTTGCAACAGTACTAACAATAGTAGCATTAGCCTCAGTTCTAGTAGTCTTCGCTGCCTTCCTCGGAACATTCCAAGGGGGCAAAGTAACAGTCGGCGGTGTCACATCAGGAACAATCGCATACAGCGCCGATAACAGTACAGAATGGAGTGCAAATCTTCAACCAGCGGTATCTATCCCCTGGTATGCAAGAATCCAAGTAGAAGGCTATTCCGGACCTGTAACTATAACTTGGCAACTACAAATTGAGACATCACCTTCCGTGTGGTCAGATGTGGGTGGAGCAACTGTAACAACAACTACAACCTTAACTGGATCATCTGAGTATGTCTATGCATCACTTGACGGCTCTCAAACGAGCAATCATGACTGGGGCAGCAGCATCACCACTGGCGGAACATTCAGCATTAAAGTAACTGTTGCTTCAGCGTAATAATGATGCTGAATCAACAAATTTTTTTAACAAATAACCCAATTTGCTTTTAGGGATACTCGTGATTCCATATGCAGTCGAAATAGTCACCGCCATAACCATCATAATAATCGGCGCAATTCTGGCTATTTACCTATCAATACTTAAAAGGAACGGTTGGATAGGAAAACCTTCCGACTACAGATGCCCAAGCCCTCAATGCCAAAAAATATTCCAAACACCTTTAAAAGTCAAAGATTTTTCAAACAAAAAAAACGTCCACCTCGCATGCCCTGAATGCGGATACAACTTAGGATCCTCAAAAAGCGAAAAAAGCTTAAAAGAAATCACCCTTGAAAGCAAGCCAGAGCCAAAAACCAAAGACTCAGCTCCAAAACCAATTGAACCCAAAACTTCTACGACTAATAATGGCATAACGGAACCCAAACCAATCAAAACAGCCCCTCCAATCGTTGAATTGAAAGAAAACAGGACACCTAAACAAATAAATAAAAATTCAAGTTCAAAGCAAAAATTGGACGCCAAAAAAGACAAGCATGCAGGATGCAACCACTTTTTCGGTTACTTGGGGACTCTTGCAAAGGGCACCCAAACTCCGGATGAATGTTACTCTTGCATCAAATTAATTGACTGCTATAAAGAGCTGAAAAACTAAATTTTTCGCAGCACTAATCTGTATATGCGCTCAACATACAAGCAGCAGAACGTAAAATCAATAAGATTTATTAATATTTACGATACTCTTTCAACTGGTGATGAGAAATGAATGGAAAGCTACAAGAAAGCGCCCTGTACCTAAAATGCTGCAACAACCTAGAAACTGAAGCCTTTAGACTCTATGAGATATTATCTAAGAAAATTAACCAACCTGAAAGCAGCTTTATACTAGGATTCGCTTACGACAGCCTAAAATGCGCAAAAACCATTCAAGCAATACTTGATTATCTCGACTTAACTGAAATAGAAAACATGACTTGCAAAAAGAACCTCAAAGAACTAACAAGTAACGTTTCTGTCTTCTCCAAAAAAATCGCCAAAACTAACAACGTAAACTATGAAATGACTTGCGAAATACTAAAAGAATTAAGCAATCTTGAGGATCAACTCAGTGAGATATACACAAATTACCTCCAATCTTCATCAATCAGAGTTATATCCGATGAATTTTCTACGCTATCGATAAATCTAAGCAATTTCAAGAAAATCTTTGAAAATTTCATAGAACAAAAACAAAAACACAAAGAAACAATCCTAGAAATCATATACTCCTTTGAAGCAAAAGAGGCAGACAGACTAAGAAACGCAACACCACTAGTCAAATATCAAAATCCTGATTCATGGATTCGCGAATCAACACTCCATTCATTCTCAAACCCACCGACCAATGAAAGCACTGCCTAAAACTTCCAATGACGCAATCAATCTATTCTTCGGATGTTAGTTCTTTAACCCTACGCTCAATTTCATCCCTGATTTCTCGAACTTTATCTATCGATTTGCCTTTAGGATCTTCAAGCGCCCAATCAACAGTATCCTTAAAGAAAGGACCAGGACAAAGGTCAGCAGCTCCACAGCCCATGGTGACAATCAAGTCGGCTTTGTTTGCCATTTCCTGAGTGAGCAGTTTGGGCTTGTTCATGGATATGTCGATGCCCTTCTCCTTCATGGCTTCCACTACAACTGGGTTCACTTTGGGGGCTATTTTTATCCCTGCACTCTGTGCAGTTAGTTTTCCTTGGCCGTACTTGTTGACGAAAGCTTCTGCCATCTGACTTCTGCCAGCATTCTCAACACAGACAAAAAGGACTCTTTTCACGTTTGATTTTCACCTAATCTTAATTCTTTGAATGAGGACGCAAGACGTGGGACTTTCGCAAGTTCTTGATTATCTCACGGGTTTCTTTTTTCGGAGGATGTTTGATGGCGCCGGCAGGGCATATTCCGTCACAGCCCGTACAGAACACTACGCAGTTGTTTGGGTTTTTCACGATGGGCCTTTTTTTTACTTCTTTTTCTTCAATTTTATTGCTCTTCTGCACAATATGGATAATTATAAATATTCACCGCCAAAACCTGAGCTGGTGGAGGTTAACCTTTGCAGTGCCATTCCACAACTGGTTGCAACCATTAATGTGTCGAACAACGTTCAAGCCATGGCAGAATGCGATAATGAATTACCGAAAGTTAAGCTGGATATAACTTTTCTGAAGCGTATCTTGGTTAACCAGACAACCAATGCCATTCAAGCCATGACAGACGGCGGCCAGTCAACACGGTTTCCATCACTGTTTCGGGACTTATCAACCAAACTTGAAGCATTCAAGGTTGCTCGCCATCAAATAAGCCGAAGAGTCTTGAGGATGAATAAGCGATTGGAAAAAGAGTTTGGAGAGCGTATTGCTGAGAAACGAGGATGGCATTGGGCGCTCACGAGCTTTACGGTAGAAGCTATTGGTGAGACTGAAAGTCCTAAATAACACTATTTCAATTATAACAAAATTTAAATATTTATATTATTAGATTGGTTTCAACAGGTGTGTTGATTATGGGGCTAAACTGGAAAGAGTGGAATCGAAACGACATAATATACGGTATTGTTATTCCTGTAATAGTAGTTCTGCTAATTGTGGGGATTTCAAAGCTTCCGTCATTATTCGGTGGCGGGTTTGGAATTGTCACTGGAATTACGATGGAGATAGAAGAACTCACCGTTATTGTGGGTGTTCCATTGGTTCTTGGTTTGGTATGGAACAGATGGGCAGGCGGCGCCTCAGGCTTCTTAATGGGTACTTTCTACGCCTTGTACTGGGCAAACAGCTTTCACGGAATTCCAGGGTCTGGAACAGTTCTGATAGCATATATTCTAAGTCCCATGTTGATTGGTTACATGGCGGGAGCGTTAAGTAAGAGATCTGATAACTTCTTTAGACTTTTGATTTCCGGAATAGTGGCCGCTACAATCGGAGGTATCATGCTTTTTGGGATATTCCAGCTCTCTTCAGCAAATGTTGTAACTGGAACAAATGGCTTCTTACTTTCAGTGTTGACACGGACTGCTTGTGGCGCAGTAGTTGCCATTATAGCTAAAGTTTTCTTTTGGTATGGCATGGCAGTTGCCAAAAACCCAAATATTTCACCATAACTCTTTTTTGTTTTGGGGAACCTTATTGGATCACCCTTCTTGTGAGAAAAAAAGTTGCATAAATTGGAAGGAAGGACATTGTTCCCTTACTAATCCAGAAAAGGTGGGTGCGGAGTGTCTTGATTTTGAAGATGCGACGGATTTTTTTAGATTAAAGGCAGATGCGATAAAAGGGACATTAGGCTAAAACACACATACTATTTTTTGTGTATAGCCGTTTTTTAGAGAATTACTTTTTGTTTACTAATGAAGCGGTAATTCCACATTTTGCTATTGATTTTTTGATGTCGTCTGTTGAAACAAGAGATGGGTCGAAAGAGATTTTTAGCCAGTTTGAGATTGGGTTGATATTGTATATTTTTACGCCTTTTAGTGATTTTAACCGTTTCTCAACGATTTTGGCTTCGCAAGAGCAGCCCATGCCCTCTAGTTTGAAAGTTACTTCTTCGTTGCTTGGGTCTTTACTTTTGTTTTCCATGTCTCCATCCTCCTTCTTTTTCAATTTCTTCAGGTTTAATAGCGTTTAATATGCGATCTAATCCGCCGATTTCTGCAATGGCCTCTTTAACCTCTTGGGGCAAGTCAGCGGTGTTGTCCTTCTGCGATTTAGATTTCGAGCTTTGGGATACCATGTAGTTTCTGTTGAGACTAAGGTACCTTCATAAATAAAAAGTGTAGTGAACCTTTTCTTAAAAGGTATTAATCCTTTTCTAACATTAGCGCCTTTGAGCTCAAGAAATCTTTTTTATGAAGTCCAAAAAGAAAAAATCTTCAGGTTCTCTTTTTCGAATTCTTTTTCCAAGATAACTTTAACCTCATCTTCGTCCAAGTTAAAAATTCCATTTTTGTCTCTATGTAGAGGTATTTTTGTTTCTCTCAACGCTTCGCCTTTTGGGAAATCTAAGAAAATATAGTAGCGCCTATAATGAAGCATTATTATTTTTAATGTTGTTAATTCCTTATTCGGGGAAAAACCATTTTGCTCAAGAATAAACACGATTGAGCCGGGCTTCTTCTCGCTGACTAAGTGTTTGAATTCTTCCCAACTTCTAATCCTAATATTACCTTCATTCACCTAATTGCATCATCCATGTTAAGGTGATCATTCATCGGTGATTAGTTTTTGGACTTGTCGCTCGATATCGTCTCTTATTTCCCGTACTTTTTCAATAAGCTTTCCTTTAGGATCTTCAAGCTTCCAATCGACTGTCGGTTTGAAGAAAGGTCCAGGGCAGATTCCTTGATCATTGCACCCCATAGTAACAATCAAATCTGCATCTTGTGCCATTTGAAAGGTGAGTAATTTCGGTTTATTGGTTGAAATATCGATGCCCTTTTCTTTCATGGCTTCCACCACCATAGAGTTAACCTTATCGGCAGGTTTGTTACCGGCACTGGAAACGACAAACTTGTCTTTTCCGTATTTCTTGGCAAAGGCTTCTGCCATTTGACTTCTGCCAGCGTTCTCAACACAGACAAAAAGGACTTTCTTCAACTCCATTCACCTATTCGGACTTGTTCTTTCTAAGTCTTAAATCAGGACTCTTTCGCAACTCTTTAATTTTTTCTCGAAATTCTGTTTTAGAAGGATGCTTAATGGCGCCGGCAGGACATATTGAATCGCAGCCTGAGCATAGCACTACACAGTTGTTTGGATTTTTTACCAAGGGCCTTTTCTTTCCGTCTTTTTCTACAAATTCATATGTGCCTAGCGTGCAGTATTCTACGCATTTTCCACAACTAATGCACTTATCATAGTCTATTGAAGGATACCACGGTATCTTGTCGCGAGGAATTCCATGCCAGTTCTCTTGAGACACTATTAACCCTCTTTTTATCGTTTATTTGTATCATTTAATAGCAACTTTTAAATATTGTTATCAACACTAAAGCAAACCATGTCCGCAAAAGAGGAAAACCAGAACCGGTTCAAATCAACAGTTTTCCACGCACTCTCCGATCCAATCAGACTCGAAATATTATCGTTTTTGCGAGATGGCGAAAAGTGCGTCTGCGAAATAGTTCCGCACTTAAACCTCATTCAACCGCTCGTTTCGCGCCACTTGAAAATACTCAAAGATACTGGAATAGTAAAGTGCCGAAAGGACGGAACCAAAAGAATGTACTCAATTGTAGATCCGAGAATACACAATATCGTTGATGAGTTAACACCAGAACTTGTCAGCACACTAACAAAAGAGGTTCTGGATCAAATGACCCGTAGATAGAAGGGTGAACAATTTGGAAACAAAAAAAGAACATGTACAAAAAACTGAGAAAGTTATCCTAAACGCTTCAAAAACAGACTGCACAGGATGCAGCGTTTGTTCTGATTTTAAAGCAGACAGCCTTCGACATGCAGTCGCTAGGTTAAACGGAGTCTCAAAAGTCAAAGTTGACGAGATAACCGGCAAGGTCACAATAGAATACGACACACAAAAAATCAGTTTCTCCAAGATCACTGAACGCATTGAAAAACTCGGCTATCAAGTTGAAGTATTATCAAGAGAGGAAATCCAATGAGAGAACATTTCAAAGGCGTAATTCTAGTAATTTTACTTGGGCTATTCGCTTTAGCAGGCGCCCTAATATCTGGAACTCAAATAGCTTACGCGCATGAAATTAGCATTATTTTAACTTTAATCGCCGTTGCCTTGGGCTACCGCATCTATGTGCACGGCATTCGATCTCTGCTTCACGGGAACGTTACCGCCCAATTGTTCGCAACCATTGCCATCTTCATTTCAGTAATAGCTGGTCTCGTCCTACCTTCAGCATCAGCCACCGGCACAGCAGAAGCAGTTGGTTACCTCACAGCATCAGCTATAGTGGCGTTAATAATACTCGCAGGTATGACGCTTGAAGAATACATTATCCATAGAACAAGAGGCGCGCTCGAGAAGCTCATAAACATGAGTCCCAACACCGCTCGCATACGTCGAGACAGTGCAGAAGTTGAAGTACCCATAGACGAGGTCAAAGTAGGCGAAATCGTCTTAGTCAAACCAGGCGACAAAATACCCGTTGACGGAACAGTAATTTCGGGTCACAGCACCGTTAACCAGGCAACGATAACGGGTGAATCAATTCCTATTGAAAAGACAGTAGGCGACCGAACATTTGCTGGCACCCTCAATGAATATGGAGCGTTAGAAGTTAAAGTTGAAAAAATCGCTGAGGACACTACACTTGCTCACCTCATTCAACTAGTCGAAGAAGCTCAAGAGAAAAAAGCACCCATACAGAACATTGCTGACAGATTTACCACTTACTTCTTGCCAATCATGGCAGTTTTGTCATCTTCTGTCTTTGCAGCCAGTTATTTCACACTTGGTTTTGAAGTTGCACTCGCTAGAACCGTAACTGTTCTCTTAGTCGCGTGCCCTTGCGCGCTTTCAATAGCTGTTCCCGTCGCTGTAGCCGCAACAATTGGTAATGCTAGCATGAACGCCATAATAATCAAGGGCGGCACACATATCGAAAAGCTAAAGGACGTTACGCTTGTCGCATTTGACAAAACTGGCACGTTAACCATCGGCGAA
>Ga0208192_1000806_pt1 | contig 22103 bp, 19 predicted proteins | sample June2015DPH_13_1_2_FD_184711 | JGI IMG/M metagenome (GOLD analysis project Ga0208192, IMG submission 184711) | Peatland microbial communities from SPRUCE experiment site at the Marcell Experimental Forest, Minnesota, USA - June2015DPH_13_150... | ecosystem: Environmental > Terrestrial > Soil >... | reverse complement strand
CAGGAAGTGATGCAGCGGCTTCTTCTCGATCGGATCGACGCAGAACCCCGACGAGCGACCGTAGCTCGTCAGGACTATCGCGTCGTCGCGGCGGGCGCGCACGAAACACAGGCCGCGCTGGCCCTCGTGCAGCCGGCACTCGCGCGGGCAGAGATCGCACTGCACCCGTCCGTCGTCGAGGCGGTGCCAGTACCTGGTCGGGACCGTGAAGGGATCCACGAACCGAATACTAGGCCAGCTCCGCCAGGGGACACGATCAGGTCTCTATGCAGAGGGTCTGCGTGTCAAGGGCTTTCGCGCGGGGGGAGCCCGTTTGGGCGAGAGGAATGCGCTTCTCATGTCTCTATGGCCTCCTGCAAGGGGAGGACTCGGTTGGGTGGGAGAAAGCGGCGGCCCAAGTCATTGAGGGTCGTCAAGCGACCAGACCTGATGTGGGGCCTCCCGCTCGGAACGGCTCCTGGCGCGTGAGCATGTACCAGATCGCGCCGGCGAGCTCGCGGGCGAGCTCGACCCGGGCGACCTTACTGCCTCGCTGCTTGCCGAGCCGGCGCTTGGTGCGTTGGTAGCGATCGTGGTAGTGAGGATTACGGGCAGCGGTGGTGGCGGCTTCGATGAGTGCCCAGCGCAGGTACTTGGGGCCGGTCTTGGCCAGGGGGCCGCGTCGGTCGGCTAGGCCGGACTGGTACACCCTGGGGCAGAGCCCCGTGTACCCGGTGAGCCGCTTGGGACCCGCGAACCGTCCGATGTCGCCGATCTCGGCGGCGATCGTGTACGCGAGCACCCAGCTGATGCCCGGTACAGTCATGAGCAGGGGGACGTACCGATGGTGGGCGCCGGTGGCGCGGAGTTCGGCCTCGAGCTCGTCGATCTGGGTCTCGAGCTCGTCGACGAGGCGCAGGCTCGTTGTGAGCGTCGTCGCCCAGGGCTCGGGGATTGGCAGGGAGGCGAGCAACTCGCGCCCGCGCATCCCGAACAGGTCGGACACCGGCACCGACTGGCCAAACGCGATGAGCGTGGCGTGGATCCGGTTCTTGAGCGAGGTTCGATAGCGAACGAGGTACAGCCGGAAGCGAGCCCGCTCGCGCTCGGCGCGAACCGATGGATCGGGTAGCCAGATCGCCGGCACCAACTCCCGCCGGGCCAGCTCGGCGAGTACCCGCGCGTCGATCTTGTCCGTCTTGGCGGCGAGCGGGGCCAGGCCCCTCGCTTTGGCCGCGTCGGCGATCTCGACGTCCCAGCCGAGCCGCTCCAGGGTGTCGTGGACGAAGCGGGCACCGTTCATCGACTCGATCGCCGCCTCCACCGGCTGGCCGTACCGTCCGATCCGCTCGGCGAGCGTCCGGAGGGCGTCGGCATCGGGCCGAACGGCGAGGAGCTCGACCGTCCGACCTGTCTCGTCGAGGATGTGCACATCGAGCTTCTGGCGCGATAGGTCCAATCCGGCGTATAACATTTCATGGGCCTCCTGGTGATTGGTTCCGTTGAGAACCCACGGTTTCACCAGCGGGGCCCTCTCCATAGCAGTCATTTGGCGACATCATCAATCCCGATCCGTCGGACAAGCCGCAGAGCCCGGTAACGGGTCAGCAGATGGAAGACGCCTTCTACGCATATAGCACTGCGAACATCGCTGGAGAGTACACGTCGGCCGAGATAGCCGTGATCAACAAGAGAGCGACGAGATGTGCCGTTTCAAGCAAGCAGTTGTCGGAGGACCAGTATCTTTCGCAACGCTCTGACTGTGAGGCAGCACTTTTCTACGCTCTGGCGGAAGCCATGGTGAACAACGACCAACTAGCATGGCATTCAGCTTTTGAAACCTACTGGTACACGCTTGGACCAAATGGACTCGGGAATGTGACATCGCCCAGCAGCGAGACGATCAAACAGTACTTCGACAAAGACATATCAAGCTGCAAATTCGTGTTTGAGGGAATCTGCAGTCCTGTCGCTGTTCCCTCTTGAGATACGCTTGCGAGCATCGGCTCCGGGATGGGGACTAACTAGACACTGGCCCGTGCCGCGGTCGTCGCCGACGGTCCCGAGCCCGGTGCCGGCCAGTCGAGCGGCTGCGCCGGGGGCTACCTCGCCCGGGGATACACTGGCGTCGGTCGAGCAATGGTCCTTGAACGTCGGTCGAACGAAGGGGACTGCTGCGCGTGAGAGTCGAGATCGGAATCCCAGGGGCAACGTCTCAGACACTCGCGGCTCGGAGCCTGCGCGACTCCATCACAGCCGCCTTTTCGGCTGAGGGCCAGACTGTCGATGCCTGGTCAGACTTTGTGGCCAGGGGCGCGATTGACTCGTTCTCGGCCGTCCTGGTGACGGTCGTGCTAGCGCCGTTGTACTCGGGCGCAGTCTACGCTGCCGAGAAGGCGGCCCTACGTGGAGTTCTAGCTGCGATCAAGCGCGTTATGGCCGAGCATGGGGTGGGGGTGATCACAACCCTCGACCGACCCGACCGCGAGCCAGTGGTCTACTGGATCCCATCTCGACCCGAGGGCGATCTGGCTCTCGATGCGCTGGACGCGGACTACGATGCGGACCCGCCAGCGGGCCCACGGTATTGGTGGCCAGGAATTGGATGGATGACCCAACGCGAGATGATAGTCCGTCAGGCGCGTAGACCCTAGCCAGCCAGTACCGGCGCCCGCCTTCCAACTCTCCGGAGGCGGTTCTCTATGACCTCATCCGGGCAGACCTCCTGGTACTCGGCAAGGGCATCTGGGACCGTCTAGAGAAGCTAGAGAAGCAGGAGCAAATGCTGCAAGGGATCGAATCGCACCTGGCCGTACTAGAGAGCCAAATCTCCGAACTGCGGCACCCCGCGCGTACTGAACCCGCGACCTACCCAGAGAGCCGATAAGCGGCAGGCAAGCCGCCCGCGCTAGCCTCGGCCCGACCCCTCTCCGCTTCGGCACGTCGTGACGATCTGCTCATCGTGACGCGTCCTGCGGCGGGCCTTGACCAATCCGGGCGAGGCCCCAAGATAGGCCGAGAGACCAAACGAGGCCACCTTTCGGTGGCCTCGCACTCAGCCGCCGAAGCGGTCTGAGGGGGTACAAGCAAGCTACCGGGGGCCGACCCGGTTGTCAAGAGCAAGGGGGTCCGATGACCGCTGGGACGCCGCCGGCACAGCCCGCGTCGCATCCGCCGAGGCGCGTCAGCGTGTACATCGACGGCTTCAACTTCTACTACGGCTCCCTCAAGGGCACGCCTTACAAGTGGCTCGATCCCTACTCTCTGGCCTGCGCCCTGATGCCCTCCGATGACGTGACGGCCGTCCACTACTTCACCGCGCGGGTCAAGCCGACGCCGCGAAACCCCTCGGTCCACCAGCGACAGGGTATTATCTGCGCGCCCTCGCGACGCTGCCCAACGTCCACATCCGCGAGGGGTTCTTCCTCCTCAAGACCTCCCGGCAACCGAAGGTGCAGCCGCTCAACCCGGCGAACCCCAAGATACCGAACCCGACTAATCCAACGGTTGAGATCTGGCTGAACGAGGAGAAGGGCTCTGACGTGAACCTCGCGACCCAACTCCTGTTGGACGCGTTCGACGACAACTTCGATCTGGCCGTCGTGATCAGCAACGATTCGGACCTTGCCTGGCCGATTCTCAAGGTGCGTCAGAAGTTCAAGAAGAACGTCGGCGTCTACAAGCCCGAACGTCCTGCGGGATATCCAAGCGCCGTCCCACGGCGTGACTCCAAGGAACTGAAGAACAACGCCCGGTGGTTCCGCCTCATCGAGGAGCGCCACCTCATCGCCAGCCAACTACCGCCGACCATGGCCGATGCAACGGGCACGATCACCAAGCCTTCAACCTGGTGAACGTTCAAGACGCGCGAGCCGGCGATCGCCTGACCGGTCGCACGCGGCCAGGTCAAACCCCGTAGACCTTCAGGATTTCGTCGCCGTAGTGGTTGATGACTTTGACGGCGATCCGACCACTCGCCGGGCGCGGGAAGGGGCGGGAGACGGTCGAATTGAGCGACGCCCAGGCGGCCTCGTCTATGTCGGCCCGTAGGGCGCGCTTGAGCTTGTCGTAGGGGTCGTCGGCGCCGAGGAAGTAGGCGTGGCGGACGAAGAATTGGGCGCCGTCGTAGGCGGTGTCGATGAACCAGCAGGCGATGTCGTCGGTCGAGTTGCTGCGGACGACGCCGGTCGTCGGGTCGTAGACGTCGAGCCCGTGAATCTCGACCTCGACTTCACTGGGCTTGCCGGGCGCCGGTCGGATGTCGATGTCGGGCTGGCCGAAGACAGTGAAGAGGTTGCCGCTGCGGGTCTTCTTGAGCAGCTCGTCGGCCATCGCGAGATCGGGGTTCATGCGGGCGGTCAGGACGGTCAGCTTGCCGAAGCGCATCGCCTTGCCGGTTTCCTCGTCGGCCCGGGCGTCGAAGGCGAAGCCGCACACGACCAGGACATCGAAGTAGCCGCCGGCCTCGAGCGCGGCCTCGCGGACGAGGTCCGGCCCGACGGTTCCGTATTGCGGCCCGATCGCGACGGCGACGCGCCGAGTGGTGTCGCCCTCGCAGAACGTGCCTGTGGCCTGGAGGAAGCGGCCCGGGAACGGATCGAGGGTCTCGAAGCGAAGGCGCTCGCCCTTGACGCGGTTGTCGACGCCGGAGGCGCGGAGGTTGTCGAGGATCGTCTCGACGAAGCGGCCGGAGTCCTCGATCGGCGCCGGCGGGTCAATGAGGTCTTCGGGACTATCTGCCACGACGCGATGGGGCGACAGGCTCTCGACGGTGAACGGACCGGCGACCCGGACGACCTTCGGGTCGATGTAAGGGCGGTCGAACAGGATCTCCGTGTCGGCGTTGCGGGCGATCGCGGCATCGATCTCGGCGCGCGTCATCCCCTCGCGGATCTCGGGGTTCTGGGCGATCGACTTGAGGGTCACGTGCGGGACGCGCTCGTAGACGAAGCCCTTGCGGATGTCGCCCTCGGTCGAGCCGAACGCCGCAGCTCCGGTGAGCTCAGCCTCCTTGCGCTGGCCCGCCGGCGTGTCGGCCATGAGGTAGTACGGGTACTTCGCCGCCATCAGGCGCGTCCGAGCCAGTGCGAGTGCGACACGGCTTGTATCAATCGTGATCCAGCGCCGACCCCACTGCTCGGCGACGTACGCGGTAGTGCCACTGCCGCACGTCGGATCGAGGACGAGGTCGCCTGGATCGGTAGTCAGAAGGACGCAGCGCTCAATCGTCTTGGTGCCGGTTTGGACAACGTAGATCTTGTCTTCGGTGAAGCTTCCGGTGGCCGTGTCATCCCAGAGCTGGGTAATAGGGACAAAGCCGAAATCCGTGAGGTATCTCACGTACCGGATCGAGTTGCTGGCGATGTGGAGACGGCCCGCGTCAGCCAACCTGGAGAGCCCGTCGTGTGTCGTCTTCCACGGCCGACTGTATGTCTTCCCGAGGTGCTCAAATGGGAAGAACGGGTTGCCCTGCGAACTGATGTCAGCAGGGACATACACGCGGGAGCCAGGCGGCAAGAGCCTAGAATCCCCAACCTCGGCCGCGGTCATTCCCCTTCGGGTGCCGTCGTGGAGCTCGACCCAGGTGTACGTGTCGGCCGTTCCCGCCTCCGCGCTCTTCTCGCGAAACAGCTTCCTGTATTTCACGGCTTCTTTTTGCTTGGCATACCAGAGCAGGAAGTCAAACCGCGCCGGCAGCAATGCGCTCGCGAGCCCGCTGGTCTTAGCGAATGCCACATGCGCGCAGAAGTTGTCGCTGCCGAAGACCTCATCGAGCAGGCCGCGTACGAGATGAACGTTCTCATCGCCGATCTGCACAAAGATGGATCCAGACTCAGTGAGGAGATCTCGCGCGGCGACAAGGCGGTCACGCAGGTAACTCAGGTACGAGTGAATGCCCAGCTCCCAGGTGTCGCGGAAGGCGCGGACCTGCTCGGGCTGACGAGTGGCGTCCTCGGCCTTGCCGTCCTTGACGTCCCGCTTCCGCGTTGAAACCTGCCAGTTGCTGCCGAACTTGATCCCGTAGGGCGGGTCCAGGTAGATGGTTTGGACCTGGCCCTTGAGGCCCTCCTTTTCGGCCAGCGAGGCCATCGCCAGGAGGGAGTCGCCCAGGATCATCCGGTTCGACCACTTCATCGGGTGGCGGTAGAAATCGACCCGCTCCTCGAACGCCATCCCGTTGAAGTCGCCGTAGAAGAGGTCCAGCTGCGAGTCGCGGCCGGCCGCCGTGGTCGCCCGGAGGTCCTCGATGATCGCCTTGGGGCTAATCTGCTCTTGGATGTAGATCGGGATCGCCGGGACGACGAGATCCTCGCCGTCCTGCTCGTCCTTGCCCTTCCAGACGAGCTGCGGGTCAAGCGAAGGGTCGCGCGGGTAGCGGAGCGTCTGCGGCTCCTGCTCGTCCTTCCCGGCGAGCGACTGCGTCTCTGCGGTCGGGATGTTCACCCGGCTGTCTCCGGTGTGGTGGACGGCCTCGACGGAGGTCGGCGCGGCGGGCTTGCCTATCTTCCTAGCCAACGCTTATCTCCCCCTTACCAGCTGTGAGTGAACGGACATGGGCGCGAATTAGGTTCGCGGCATCCCACGGATCGGAGACTTCCAGGAAGGACCAGCGGCCGAGACCGCCGTGGTTGTTGACAGCTGGGACCCAGTACGTCTCGGCGGTCGCGGCCTTGGCCGCCTTCTCACGGCGATGCTCACCGGTCACCTCGATGATGAGGTTCAGCGGCTCAGCCCCGCCGTCGTCATAGCGGACGATGAGGTCGGGGACGTAGTTGGCGGCCTCGCCCTCGAACGTGTACGGGATGGTGAAGTTGAGGCCCTGGTTCTTGGCATAGGCGACCACCTCGGCCATCTCGTCGAGGACCTGGCCGAGCTTCGCCTCCCAGCGGGAGTCCATCACGAGGAAGTTGAGGTGGCTTCGCTCGGTCTCGTAGACCGCCTTCGTGGTCGTGAAGTCGACATAGCGGGTCGAGCCGATCGGATCGTAGGGGCGCAGGATCGGCATGATCCGCTTCTCACCCGACGTGCCGCGGACGATGGCGCGGTGGATTCGATCGGCGGCGTCGTGTTCCCACTCGGTGATCAGAAGCATCTGCGGGAACGCCTTGTCCTTGAGGACGACGCACTCGGCCAGCCAGCGCTCGGTGATCGCGAGGATCTGCGGGAAGAGCCACGGCTGCTCAGCGTTGTCGGCGGCGCGGAAGTATGTGTCGAGGACGCGCTTGGCGATCCGGAACGCGACCTCCTGCGGGCGGCGGAGCCTGAGGTCGTCGAGGTTGGTCTCGATCGACTCGCCGACAATCGGATCGAGCACGGTCACGACCGGGACTTCGTCGGTCGCGAGGGTCTTCGTCGAGTCGGGGGTGAACTCGGCCGTCGGGTGGGCGGTGGGGAGGTCGTAGCGGTAGCCGAGCAGGCGCGGGAACGTCAGTTCGAGTTCCGCGCGCTCGGGCAGGGCGCGGACGCGGTGGATCTCCTTCTGGATGATCGGCCCGGTCTGCCCGCTCGTCGGCAGGAAGCTGAACGGGACGCCGTAGACCTCGGCGTACTCGGGCGCGAAGTGGCCATCGGGTCCGGCCTCGTAGCTGACCCGCCGCAGGCCGCGCCCCACGACCTGCTCGCACAGGAGCTGGGTTCCGAAGGCGCGAACGCCGAGGATGTGGGTGACGGTGTTCGCGTCCCAGCCCTCGGTCAGCATCGAGACCGACACGACGCAACGGATCTGCTCGCCCAGGCGGTCCTTCTTGCCGATCGTGTTCATCACCTCGCGCAGGAGGTCCTCGTCGGTGATCTCGTCGACCGAACGGCCCGGGAAGCGCGCCCGGTACTCGGCCTTGAACTCGTCGATCTCGGCGGCCGCGACCTTCTGGAACGCGGGGTCCATCGCCTCGCCCGACTCGAGCTGAGCTGAGTCGATGAGCAGGGTGTTGGGTCGATCGGACCAGATGCCGCCCTCGACGTTGCTGAAGATCGGCAACGCGCCCGGGACCGGGACGGTCGAACCGTCGGCGAGCGTCTTATCCCAGCCGGCAATCCAGTCGAATACGAGCTTGCTGATATTGGTGTTCTGGCAGACGACGATGAAGACCGGAGGCGTGCCGGTGCCGGCGGTCTTCCATGCCGTGTACGACTTCTCGTAGTTGCCGTAAAGGCTCCAGAGTGCGCCCTCGAGTTCCTTGGGGAGCTTGGGCTCGCCCTGGACCTCGTCGGTCGCGCGGCCCTTCCTCGGCAGGTCGTCGCGGATCTTGACCCACAGGTCGCGGTAGGTCGGGGAGTCGCCGGTGACCGAGTCGTCCGACACCGGGACACGCGGGATCTTGACGATGCCCGCCTCTATCGCATCAATCAGACCGAAGTCGCTGACGACCCACGGGAAGAGCGTGCCTTCCTTGTAGCCCGAGCCGCGCAGGAAGAACGGTGTCGCACTGAGGTCGTAGATCGCTCGGATGCCGAGCTTGGCCCCGATCGCACGCAGGCCGTTGAGCCAGACCCGGGCGGCCTCCTCGTCGCGTCGGGCCTCGGAGCGCTCATCGGCGCTGAGCTTCTCCTCCTCGCTCTGGGGCGCCGACTGGTAGCAGTGGTGGGCCTCGTCGTTGAGGAGGACGATGTTGCGCTTCGTGCCAAGCGCTCGGCAGACCCGACGGACCATCTGGTCCGGGGTTTCCTTGAAGCGATCGGTGTCACCGTCCGAACCGGCGAGGACCTTCTTCGTGAGCGAGGCCGCCTCGAACGTCTCGCGCCGGATGAAGCCGTGGAAGTTGGCGATCTCGATCTTCGCGGCCTGCAGGGCATGGAGCTGATCCGGCGTGAGGAGATCGCGTTCCCCGTAGTAGTTGCCCGCGAGGTTCGGCCGGAGGACCTGGAGGCGGTCGCGAATGGTGATCCCGGGTGTGACGACGAGGAACGTATCGGAGAACCGCTTGTCCTGGGAGTTGGCGAGCTTGTTGAGCGCCTGCCAGGCGATGAGCATCGCCATGACGACGGTCTTGCCCGACCCGGTCGCCATCTTGAACGCAATCCGGTAGAGCCCCGGGTTGCGGGCCTGGCTGTCCTCGCGGAGCTTGTTCTCGATCCAGGGCTGGCGATGGCCGGCGACCTCGGCGAGAAAGATCGCGGTTTCGAGCGCCTCTATCTGGCAGAAGAAGAGCGGCTTCTCGCGGGCGGGCTCGGTCCAGTAGCTCAGCAGGTCGCGGGTGACTGCGGTGATGCCTGGGCAGTTGGAGCTCCGCCAGGCGCCGACGTGCTCGCGGACCCGGTTGATGAAGTCGTTGTCAGTCATCCGCTCGCCGACCCAGTCGCCGGGCAGGCTGAGTTGAGCACCGCCCCTCGTCTTGGGCTTCGGGATCGGGATGAAGTACGTGCTCCGGCGCCGACCTTCGGCGATCTCGTTGGTGATCCCGTCGTCGTCGAAGCGGAAATGGCGGGTCGGTTCGCGGAACGGCGAGTTCAGGATCGGGTTGTCGATCACGACCGGTGGCAAGCGGTCCCCCTGGGCAGTGGCGGGGCGGCGTTCCCGTCCAGCATACGCGGCGGGTGCGCCTCGTTTGGCGTCACGGGCGCGTGCACGCACGCATCGTGGTGTGGGCCGCAGGTGGGCGTCTTCCAGCCGGACGAGATTAGACGGCTGTTAGATCGTGCTGGCGTGCGGAGCCGCTCGGACCACCGACCTCCCGCCTCCCCGGCATCAACCCACGCTGACCAGCCTGAGTACCAGCACAGGCTGGGCTCGACTCCCTTCGGTCGGATCGGCTCCCACTGTGCGTCCCCGACGCGTGGCCGAGACGACCAACTAGCTCTTCTTGGGTCGCGGACTCGCGGATGGAGCGACGGCCGTCTCAGCTGCGACCGGGGCGCCCTGCGCGGACTGCGCCTTCTTATCCTTCTGCGCCTTCTTATCCTTCTGCGCCTTCTTGTCCTTCTGCGCCTTCTTGTCCTTCTTTCTGGCCATGACGTTCTCCTCGGTGCGGCGGTCGGTCTGGCGCGCTAGAGCTCGCCGACCAAGCCTGAGTGTAGGGGTGCTCTCGGTGCGCCGGGCGCCGCGTTGCCCGGGAGCGACGTTGCAGGGTAGCGGCGGACCTGCTGGTCCTCTCGCCACCCCGCGCCGCTCCAAGGCCGACATCAAGCCACGGCTGCCAGGCTGAGCGTCAGGGCCGGCTCTCCGACGTGGGAGCTGACCGGATGTCTCCGCTCTACTCCTGGAACCGCTTGACCAAGGGCCTGGCGCCGCCCCCGACACGAGGTGGTCATGGTGTGGACCGGCACTCAACCTCGACCGCGTCGGAACTACTGCAGCTGAATCGACTCTAGGCTGTCTCCCACGCCCATCCAACTGACGCCGGCGGCATCGGTCGCGAGCGCGTCAATCCAGAAGGAGGTCGTGGTGAGCGGCGATGCACCTGGGGGCTTGGGGGCGTTTGAGATATCGACGGGCGGAAAGGTCACGGCGCTGACCACGCGTTGGTCCACGACGTGCTCGAGCACACTCAGGCCCGCAGAGCCCGAGCGGCGGAGGAAGAGCGTCACGCCGCCACGTGGATCTGGTGTTGCGAGGTCATTGCGTAGCGAGCAGTACTGGACCCCCGTGCTCGGCAGCACCGACGTGACCGACGTCCCTGCTACGAAGTTTGCGCCACCGGGGCCACCGGAGACCAGGAGTTCACTGCCGAACGCGTAGAGATGGTCGCCTCCGACGTCGACCTTGCCGAGAGCACGGCCCCTGCGGTCAATGAGCAAGAGCGGTGAGCCACCGTTGTAGCACTCGTCCTGCCAGGGCAAGAGGACCAGCGTCCCTGAACCCATCGCGACCAGGTCCTTGGCTCCAGCGTAGGCCGCAGGCACTGGGATGCGGCCGACCTCATGGAGTGCGGCGTCGTACTCGGTCAGCCACGGCACATTGGCCCTCGCGACCAGAGTGAGCCCGTTGAAGAAACCGAGCCCGCTGGGCCATGTGCCCTGCAGCGAACCGCTCATCGCTCCCGGCAACGCGCCAGCGACCTTGCTCGGCAGCACGATCCCAGCGAGCTTGTTGGTCGCCGGGTCGTAGCGCAGGAGACGATCGTTGTTGGCAAGCCAGACGGCTCCAGTCGGATCCACCTTGAGTGGGCTGAACTCCCCGATGTAGCCCGCGTCGTCGGCCGGCAGCTGCGTGTCGTGAATAGCGCCGCTGTTGGTGGCGACACCGCGCAATATGGCGTGCCCGGCCGCATCTTCAGTGACGAACCAGACCATCCCGTGGACCGAGTCGTAGGCGATGGTCAGGACACTAGAGCCATCCTGCGCTCTCGACTGAAGCACGGCGGGGCCTGGGGAAGCAGTCGGCGACGCGTGACTTGAGGCCAACGTCAGGGTCGCAGATGGAGCTGGCGCCGACGCTATCGATCCATGGATCGGAGTCGTTGTGTTCTGAGGGCTTAGCCCTTGATGACTCGCCGCACACCCTCCCGCGCCAATAGCCAGGATCACTGCGGACGTTGTGACTGTTGCCAGCGCGTGCGCTCGGGTTGAACCGCGCATTTTCTGACCGCCCCCTTCCGTCTCGGAATCCTATGACGCGAGCGGCGGTCCCTCAAGTTCCGCAGGCCAGCCCGGCAAGCCTGCGATTCCCGACGATCAAGCCATAGGGTCGGGGCATCCGCAGTCAACCTCGCACCGCGATCCGGTATGTTCGGTCGGAGGTGTACTCCTCCGGCGCCGACCTTATCCAGCAACTGCCGCGAACTGCGCGGGGACACTGCACCGGCGAGGGCAGGAGGGACCCCGGCCATCAGAAACGGCGCCCGCAAGGCGCCGTTTCCTACCCTACCGACCTACCCGGTTCGCCAGGTGAGCCTGTGTCGCACGGCGTATTGACAAGCACCGCAGTATGCGTCTTCGTTCGGAAAGCGCCCGCGTCCCCGATAAGCACCGCTGTTGGCTTGGAATGGGGACCCGCCGGCTGTCAGAAGGTGCGACATGGCCACGAGTGATACCCGTTGGCGGATCACGGGCGACTACTTCGAGAACTGCAACTGCGACATCGTGTGTCCCTGCCTGTTCTCGTCCGCCCCGCCGTTCACCTCCCAGCCCACCCAGGGGGCGTGTGAGGTCGCAATGGGCTTCCACGTCGACCACGGGACCTTCGGTGACGTGGCGCTCGACGGGCTCAACGTCGCGATGCTGGTCAGGACGCCCGGTCCGATGGCCGAGGGTGACTGGACGGTCGCGCTCTACGTCGACGAAGGCGCCGACGAACCGCAGCGTGAGGGGCTCACGGCGATCTTCTCCGGCGCGGCCGGCGGGACGATGGGCAACTTCGCACCGCTCATCTCGAAGGTCCTCGGTGTCGTCCCAGCGCCGATCCATTGGCATGCCGAGGATCTTCGCCGCTCCATCGAGATCCCCGGCCGAATGGCGATGGGTGTCGTCGCCGCACCGAGCGTCGTGCCGGACGAGGCGATCTGGGCGCGAAACGCCCACCCGTTCGCCTCCGAAGTGGCGATGGCCGTCGGAACGGACGCGAGCACGTGGACGGACTACGGGATGCACTGGGATAACTCGGGCAAGAACGGCCACTACGCGCCGATCGACTGGACGAACGCCTGATCGCCTGGTCGCCCACCCCGCCGATGTCGGGTTCCCCCGTGCCTGCCTCGCGGCGCCGGGTGCATCCGAGGGGTCCCGAATACCGACAATGAGACGAACCGCCGAGGTCCCGATGGCGCGTCAGCGACGTGCCATCCTCGCTGCGCTGCTCGCGCTCAGCGCCGTCTCGTGGGCCGTCGTGCTGTGGCAGGCCGGGACGATTCGGCCCGCCGGCGACATGGCGAGCGGTGCCGACGGACTCACGATGGGGATGATTGCTCCCGTCTTCCTCGCGATATGGGTCGTGATGATGGCGGCGATGATGCTGCCGTCGGCAGCGCCGATGATCCTCATGTTCGACGCGATCCAGGCCGGCCGATCTCGCCAGGGGCGGTCGACCGTCCCGACCTCGGTATTCGTCGGCGGGTATCTGGTCGTCTGGGCGGCCTTCGGCGTCGTGGCCTATGCGGCGGCACTCCTGGCCGGCTGGCTGTCTGACGGGTGGCCGGACCTGGCGACGATCGCCCCACGGGTCGGCGGCGCCGTGATCGTCGCCGCCGGCCTCTACCAGCTGACGCCACTGAAGCGGGCCTGCCTGTCGAAGTGTCGGACGCCGACCCAGTTCGTCCTGAGCTCATGGCGAGACGGTCTCGTTGGCACGCTCCGGATGGGCCTCGGGCACGGGGCCTACTGTCTCGGCTGCTGCTGGCTCCTGTTCGTGATCCTCTTTCCGCTCGGGATCATGAACGTCGCCGCGATGGCCGTCGTGGCGCTGCTCGTCCTCGCCGAGAAGACACTGCCCGTAGGACGCCGCATCAGCCAGCTCGTCGGGGTCGTGCTGGTCCCCGTGGGTCTTGTGATCGTTCTACTGCCGCGTCTGCTGCCGACGACGATGTGAATCGGGCCGACGGTGGCCGCCGTCCGGCGATGGCGCTGGCCTGTCAGTCGCGGGCTCGCTTATTATCTCGGCCTCAAGTCCACTCGCCCCGACCCCCGCACGATCGGGTGATCGTGTCAGGGCTTGTCAACCTGCCCTGGACGCGACGCTCGGGCACCTGAAGATCGGATGCGCCAGTCGGCCTTGGGCCCGGCATGGGAACGGCGACCGTTATAGGCGTCGACCCAGCCGTCTTGGTCGCACAATGCATGCCATGGTGCCGGACCCAAGACGAGCGGGAGGGGCGGCGCCAGCGCCGCCCCTCCCGCCGGACTGCCTCGGGGCCGCAGCGCCCCGTGATTGTCGTGCGGCCCCCTCGGACACCTGTTAGTCGTCCGCACCACGCAGTCGGAGGCGTACCGGAGACGATGGAGTTCACCCCTTACGCGATCGACATCCCCCAGGCAACGCTCATCGATCTGAGGGACCGCCTGGTGCGCACCCGCTGGCCCGATGAGGTGCACGGCGCGGGCTGGGACTACGGCACGAACCTGGCCTACCTCAGGGAACTCTGTGCGTATTGGCTCGAGGGCTTCGACTGGCGGGCTCAAGAGCGCAAGCTGAACGAGCTGCCGCAGTTCCGTGCCGAGATCGATGGCCTCGGCATCCACTTCATCCACGTCCGCGGCCGTGGACCCGACCCGTTCCCCCTGTTCATCACCCACGGCTGGCCGAGCTCCTTCTTCGAGATCGTCAAGCTGATCCCGCTGCTCGCCGATCCCGCGGCGCACGGTGGCGACGCTGCCGATGCCTTCGACCTAGTCGTCCCTTCCATGCCGGGTTACGGCTTCTCGGATCGCCCCGCCCATCCCTTCGTGTCGGCCCGCGTGCCGGACCTGTGGGCCAAGCTCATGCGTGGCCTGGGCTACGCGCGCTTCGGCGCCCAGGGCGGCGACATCGGGGGTGGGGTCACGGCGCGCCTGGGTCAGCGATACCCCGACCTCGTGGCGGGCATCCACGTCACGAACGTCTACGGCTCGATCGAGGCTGGCGATCCGCCGCCCACCGAGGCCGAGCGAGCCTACCTCGTGGGCGAGAAGCGCTGGGAGCGCGAGGAGGGGGCCTACGCCAAGATGCAGGGCACGCGGCCGCAGACACTCGCCTATGGCCTGAACGATTCACCCGCCGCGCTTGCCGCCTGGATCGTCGAGAAGTACCGCGCCTGGTCGGACTGTGCGGGCGAGCTTGAACGCGTCTTCAGCAAGGACGAGCTCTTGACGACCATCACGATCTACTGGGCTACCCAGACCATCGGTGCTTCCTTTCGCCCTTACTGGGACTCCCGCAACAACCCGGATCGAGCGCCGTGGCAACCGATCACTGTGCCCTGCAGCATTGCGATCTTCCCCAAGGACATCGCCACACCGCCGCGCGAGTTCGCAGAGCGCTCGTACAACGTGCGGCACTGGACCGAGATGCCTCGCGGTGGCCACTTCGCGGCATTCGAGCAGCCCGACCTGCTGGCGCGCGACGTCCGTGAGTTCTTCCGAGCCCTGCGGTAGCCAGCGCGGTTGGGCACCACGGTCGGGGCGAAGGGTCAGTCGTGGGCTCTCATCTGGAGTGCGCTCGCTTGTATCGATGACCGGGTCACCGGTCGGGCGGTTGCTGCACACGAGGTTTGCCAAAGCGTCAGGGTGTGCCAGCGGATGCGGTTGCTCGGCACGCGGCGAAGGCGCGCGGCTCATCACTGCCATCGCCTTGGCTCCGGTGACGGGCAGCACCAAGTCCTGCCATCAGTCCGCCGGGCCATGAGCAGGCCCGGGCTAAACACTATTACCTACGTTGACGGCCGGGCTCCTCTTCATAGAGGGTGATCGAGTTCGCTCACTAGCCCCGACAGCACTTTCTGGCACGGCAGCCCCACCTTCTCGATCAAGAGGTCCCCGGTGGTCGCGGTCGCGACGAGGTCGAACTTGGCGAGCCTGGCGTACGCACGCTCGGGTGGAGAGGGGCAAGGCTCGCCAGTGGCTCGACGCGGTCCAGGCGGCCGGGACGGGGCCGCGTCAACGTCTCCCGTCGGTCAGGTCAGCCTGGGCCGAGTGGCCCCTGATGACACGTGCCGTCGGTCCCGACCTGCGCTACCCGGGCCGTAGGGCTGACTGTCCCGATCGACTGGTCCACTCAGGCCGTCGCGAAACCCGAGTCCCCAGAGCGCCCTGATCCCTCCGGGCGTCCGGGATTCCCTTACGGCCCGGTGACGATGCCGCGATCGTGTCGCTTGCGGGCGTATCGACGGGGGCCGACCGAGTGAACCATCAGCACCGGAACCTCCGCCGAGCGGACCTCCGATCCCGGCCCCGAGCTAACCGCGAACGCGGGCTCGAACCGGCGTCGAACCAGGCCTATCATCTCGGAACAAGCTGCCGGGAGGCGCCGATGGACCGGTTCGACAAGTTCAGCGACGGGGCGCGCAAGGTCCTGACCCTGGCTCAGGATGAAGCCCAGCGGTTTGATCACAACTACATCGGCACCGAGCACCTGCTGCTGGCGCTCATCCGGGAAGAGGAAGAGGTCGCAGCCCAGGTCCTCGTGAGTCTGGGCGTCGAGCTGCCGAAGGTCAGAACGGCCGTCGAGTTCATCATGGGACGGGGCGACCGACCCACGCGTGGCGAAGTCGGGCTGACCCCAAGCGCCAAACGCGTCATCGAGCTGGCGATCGACGAGGCCAGACGGCTCGGCCATCGCTACATCGGCACCGAGCATCTGCTCCTCGGCCTCGTCCGCGAGGGCGAGGGTGTCGCCGCCGGCGTGCTCGAATCCATGGGCGTCAGCCTGGACAAGGTCCGCCACGCGGTCATTCGCGTAATAGCCGGTGGCCCTGCGCCGAATCGAGAGGTGGATGTTGGGATCGCTCGCCGGCTCGTCGAGACCGAGGAAAGCCGGCTGGAGCGCGTCATCGGCATCGGCCAGGTCGCGACGCACCAGGGAGTCTCGCTCGAACTGATCGCCCTGGAGATCCGCCTCGCCGGCTGCGTGCTCCACTGGAAGGCCGGTTTCTCGGACCGGCCGTTCCGAATCGATCCTGAGTTGACCGTCCGCGACGACCTCGGAACCGTCTATGAGCCACGCCCCTATGCGTGGAGCCACAGCGGGCGCGACGCACGCGGCCAGATCACGATCGTCCCGCCACCGCCGAAAGATGCGGGATATCTCTGGCTCGAGTTCAGGGTCTCCACCCTTCCCCAGGATGAAGGTTCCGGGGAGACTTACTTGCGATGCGAGGTGCGCCTCCGGGCCTAGGAGGGCTCACCACGAGACAGGAGGCCGTCACCTCGCGCCGATTGGGCAAGTTGCTCACCTCGCAGGGGGCGGGGGCCACTGAGAGGGCGGTCATGCCCATCGCGGTGGCGGCATTGGCGGCGGGGCGAGCCTGGAGATCAGGCTGAACCACACAACGAAGCCGACGGAGAGGACGGCAAACGGGCCGAACTCCCCGGCGAGCGGTGCGAGCCACCAGAAGAACAAGGCCATGCCTGGCGCACCCGCCGGCTGTGACGTACTGATGGGAGCCCAGCACGTGTCGATGCAGACGGGGCCGGCGAAACCCACCTTCTGGCCCAGCAGCGCCCGGAGCAGCGGTGTCGCGGCGATGGCGACGATCCAGGCGGGCAAGAAGGTCATCGGCAGCAGATTGCGGTGACGACGCCCCAGCCTGGCGACGACGCCTGTCACCAGCGCCGACGGGACGACCGCACTGGCAGCTGCGGTCCATCGGGCCGGGTCCGTCCACGACAGGTCGGGCACGACCCTGGCCGACGCCGGCAAGGAGCTAACCACGATGGCTCCCGATGAGTCGCTCTGGCAGGCAGCAGCACGGCCGGAGGGGGTCACGAGCGGAACGTTCTACTCGCGCTTTCGACGGTACCTAAAGACGTCTGGCCTGGCGCCCACCGGCATCCACGTCCTAAGGCACACCGCAGCCAAGCTTCGTCGCGACGCCGGCGAGTCGATCGAGGACGTGAGCGCGTTCCTAGACCACAGCTCGCTGGCGGTCACTACGGTCTATCTGCGCCGGCTGGAGGGCCAGGAGGATCGGGCCTGGCGTGATGTGGCCGAGGCTATCGGGGTCTGTGCCGATCCTCGCGCAGCTGGGCGGGATCGAGCTCGACGACGGGGTCATCGCCAGAGTCGTGGCAGCGCTGGGCTCGACGGTCCGTCCAATTGCCATCGACCGTTCTCGGATCGAGCGTCAGATGCGTGAGCTTGCCCTCGAACACGTCAGTGGCGGCATGAGCGACGAGACCTACCTCGCGCGTCTCAAGCACCTGCGAGCCTCGCTGGCTGAGGTCGAGGAGACCTCTCAGGTTGGCGTGCCGGCCGATCGGGCCGTGTCCTGGCTGCGCTCCCTCGCCGAGACCTGGCAGAAGGCCGACGTTCCCGAAGCGCGGAGCGACCTGGTCCACGCGATCTACGAGCGGATTGTCGTGGCGGGGCGGGAGTTCGTCGGGGCGCGGCTGACGCCCGGTGCTTACGCGAACGGACTCGCCTTTGCGCTTTCAGAAAAGGTTGTAATGGCGCGCCCGACAGGAGTCGGACACGCGTTAACAACCTATCGGATCCCGATCGAAGGTCGCGATGAGTGGGTAGCGGCTGCACGGGCGCGGTCCGCATGAGCGCCGTGGCCTTGCGCTGGGCTTCGGACCGCTGCCACGTTGCGCGGTCGGGCGCTGCGGGCGCGCGTGTGGCGCGAGTGCCGAGCGAGTGGGCTGACTGGCCGACGGGTGCAGATCCGCTCGACACAAGGCCGGGCAACTTGCCAGCTCGCGTGGAAAGCCCTTTCGGCGATGGCGTAGACCGTGGCGCCCCTTTTCCGCGAGAGATATTCCGACTAATAGACGCGCTGGGCAAAGAGGTGAAGGACTGATGCCCTGGCGTCCCGCCTCACCCTGCCCACGCTGCCATCGGATCGGTGGCTGCGCCTGTCCCAAGCGAGCACCGGACACCCGTCCTTCGGCGGCTCGGCGTGGGTATGGGAGAGCGCATCAGGCAGAGCGTCGGCGCTGGGAGACTGCGGTGGCGGAGGGCCTCGTCGACTGCGCCCGGTGCGGTCGACCAATCCTCCCCGGTGAGGCATGGGACCTCGGACATGCCGATGACCGGGCAAGCTGGACAGGGCCGGAGCACGCCCGCTGCAACCGCGCGGCACCCCGACGGGTGGCAAAGAATGCCCTTTTCGCGATCCCCGTAGACCGTGGCGCCCGCTTCGTGTGCGTGCATCCAGGTTTCGCCAATTTGGGAGATTGGCCATGAGCGCTAACGCTCCCTGGCGTTCCCGGATCGTCGGACACGGTGAGGAGCCGCCGGATCAGCTCCTGGCCAATCCCCGCAACTGGCGCCGCCATCCGGCAGTGCAACGCGAGGCCCTGCGAGGCTCCCTCGACACCGTCGGCTGGGTCGCCCAGATCCTGGTCAACCGCACCACAGGACACGTGATCGACGGCCATGCCCGGATCGAGGAGGCGCTCAGCCGCGGCGAGCCATCGGTCCCAGTCCTCCACGTTGAGCTATCCGAAGCCGAGGAGGCTCTCGTCCTCGCGACGATCGATCCCATCGCGGCGATGGCGATCGCCGAGCAGTCGGTCCTCGACGAGCTGCTCGCCTCCCTATCGGTCGACGACGCCGGCCTCGCGGCCCTCCTGGCGGATCTCGCGGGCGATCTGCCCAAGGCCGGCCTGACCGACCCAGACGAGGCACCGCAGGTACCGGAGCAGCCATACATCAAGGCTGGCGAACGCTGGGTCCTTGGGCAGCATCGTCTCCTCGTCGGCGATGCCACCAAGCCCGACGACGTGGCCCGGCTCATGGGCGGTGTGAGCGCGGAGTGCATGTGGACCGACCCACCGTACGGGGTCGAGTACGTCGGCAAGACACGAAGGGCGCTGCGGATCGTCAACGACGAAGCCGAGCTGGGTCCGGCGGTCTTCGCCGCCGCGGCTCGGGTGGCCCCACTGGCGCCCTCGGCCCCCTTCTACGTCACCGTGCCGGCCGGACCCCGTCAGCTCGACTTCCTGCTGGCGATCCGCGATGTCGGCTGGCGCCTCCATCAGGAGCTCGTCTGGGTCAAGAACAGCATCGTGCTGGGACACTCCGACTACCACTACGCCCACGAGCCGATCCTCTATGGCTACACGGCGGGTCCGGGCCGACCCGGACGCGGTGCGCATGCTGGCACCCATTGGTATGGCGACAACTCGGCCTCGAGCGTGCTCGAGTACGACAAGCCGGCGCGCAGTCTGGAGCACCCTACGATGAAGCCGGTCGGCCTGATCGAGGCGTGTCTGGCCAATAGCAGCCGATCGGGCGACGCAGTGTACGAACCGTTCGCGGGCTCGGGCTCGACCCTGATCGCGGCCGAACGACTCGGGCGGCGCTGCTACGCGATCGAGATCGACCCCCGCTACGCCCAAGTCGTCATAGAGCGCTGGGCGGCGTTCAGCGGTCTGGAGGCCGTCCGTGGGTAGGCGGGGTCCGGCACCGCTGCCGACAAGAGTCAAGCTCCTCCACGGTGAGACTCGGAGAAGCCGGCTGAACCTGCGAGAGCCACTCCCGGCGACCGACGTACCGGTCATGCCGTCCGATCTGCTAGAGGCCGCCAAGCCGATCTGGGAGCGGGTCTTGGCCGCCCAGGCCCCGGGCGTGATCCTGGCCGCCCATGCCGAGGTGTTCCGGATCTACTGCGAGTCGGCTGCTCGCTATGCGGAGGCCTCGAACCTGCTGGCTCGCTCGGGGCTGCTGCTGCGCGACGGCCATCACGGTGGCGCGCCGGTGAAGAACCCGCTGTGCCAGATCGTGCGCGACAACGCCGACCAGGTCCGGGTCCTCGCCCGTGAGCTCGGTCTCACACCTAGCTCGCTCTCGGGCGTCCACGCCGCGCCTGCGCCACAGGACTCGGCGATGCTCGCCCTGCTCACCCCGAGGGGGCGAACCGGATGAGGCGGCGACGCGAGCTGGCACGACGGGAGTCGGCCGATCAGCCAGCCCGGACGCCGTCGGCCCACGTGCGGCCCGTGTCGGGCTCACGCGCGGAGCTAGGGGCGCGAGCCGAAGTCCGCCGTCAGGTGCTCGAGTCGCTGAACCGGCCCCTGCGAGCAACCGAGCCGGAACGGTGGGCCATCCGCTATCTCGAGTCGAGCCGCAGACTGCCGCCGACCGTCTCCGCGCCAGTCCCTCCCGCGGACCAGGTCAGGCTCGCCTATGCCCAAGCCGACCAGATCGTCGGCGCGATCACCGCGGTCCTCGATGGCCTCGGGCTATCGGCGGAGGACCGGGAGCGCGGCCGCAAGCTCGCCGCGGACGCCCTCCGAGCCGCCTCGGTCGAAGGCTGGTGCCCGCTGTGAGCGCCACACACGATGGCGAGATAGAGCCCAAGCAGCGGCCTGTGCCCAGCAGAGGTTGGCCATGCTAGGGCCCCGCTGCAGTGCCCAGACCGCCGATGGCCGAGCGTGTCCGGCGACCCCGTTGCGCGATGAGCCGTACTGCTTCTGGCACTCCCCCGACCACAGCGCCGAGGCTGCCGAGGCCCGTCGCCTGGGCGGACTGCGCCGACGCCGTGAGAAGACGCTGTCAGGCGCATACGACTTCGCCGGGCTAGAGAGCATCGAGTCGATCCGGCGCATCCTCGAGATCGCCACCCTCGATGCCTTGGGACTCGACAACTCGATCGCCCGGGCAAGGGTCCTGATCGCCGCGGCAATGGCCGCCACGAACCTGCTCAAGGTCGGCGAGTTCGAGGAGCGCCTGACCGCCCTCGAGGCGGCACTCGGCCAGGGGCACGCCCACCAAGAGGACACCGCCTTCCCCGACGAGCCAGCCCGATGACTCTGGATCGACGGCTCGCCAAGATCGACGAGACGCTCTCGCCTACGCAGCTCGTCCTCCGCTGGCTGGCCGAGGCCCATAGCTACGGCGACCTCGTGCCCTACGTGAACTCCCTCCTAGCCCAGGACCCACCAGTGGCACCGCTGGATCGCCTGGCCCGGGAGGCCGTCCACGGGGCTCGGTCAGCAATGCGCGGCAAGCGTCCTGAGGTCATTGACGGCGCAGTCCGTAGCGCCCTGCGCGAGACGGTCTTCCGCTTCGAGCTCGTGATGCGTATCAACGTGACCGCCAAGGAGCTACTCGACCGGGAGGAGCTCGTCGCGGCGCTCTTCGCCTCGCAGCTCGCGATGCTCTTGAACGAGGATGGCGGGAAACGTCTTGCGGACGACTCCTACCTGAGCCGCCTCGAGCTATGCCGTCGCCTGACTCTCCTTCGAGTGAACGAGCTGCTCGCATCCCGCGACGCACGCTCGAGCGTCGAGGCCCGCTACCTCGACGGACACCCCGCCCTCTTTCCGGACGTTGCCACCGCGTTCGAGGAGCAGCTACACCAGAGTCAGGAGATCGCGGTCATGGCCATGCACGCCGCCGAGCTCGACGGCGTCGAACCCGCGCCGCCCGAAGATCCGGATGTCCTCAAGGTCCGGGCGGGAGAACTCGTCGCGGACCTCGTAGAGCCGGCCAAGTCCGAGGCGCTCGACAAGCTCGGCGAGGGCAGGCAGGCGCTCGACATCGCGGCTGACTGGGTGCGGGCGAAGATGACGCCGAGAACGGTCGCCGTGGATGAGCCGGTCAGAAAGAACCAGCC
>Ga0208192_1000805_pt1 | contig 22108 bp, 21 predicted proteins | sample June2015DPH_13_1_2_FD_184711 | JGI IMG/M metagenome (GOLD analysis project Ga0208192, IMG submission 184711) | Peatland microbial communities from SPRUCE experiment site at the Marcell Experimental Forest, Minnesota, USA - June2015DPH_13_150... | ecosystem: Environmental > Terrestrial > Soil >... | reverse complement strand
CGAAAAAGGAGCTTTATTTTACTCTCATCGATGAGAAGGTAGAGGAGATCAACTGGTTGGTCAAAGCAAAACTCTCACGGAAGGCCTCGGCTGTTGAGAGGATCAAAGATGTGTTGGAACTTCAGTTCGAATTCTTTGAAAGAAATCGAGATTTTTTCAGGATCTATATTTCAGAAAGGAATCGTTTTGAGTGGACAGTCAAAGATGATTTAGGCAAAGGCCTCCACGAGAAGATGGTCACGTATATTAACATCCTCGCTGGAGTCATGAGGCAGGGAATCAAGGGAGGAGAGTTCAAATCTATGAACCCCATGGATTTGGCCCATACCTTGGTGGGTATTGTCAATTCCTTTGTCTTCGAGTGGATGACCAGTCACGAACCCTATCCGCTCATTTCAAAGTTGGACACGGTTTTAAAGATTTTTTTGGAGGGAGCACAAGGAACGGAAAGGAGGAAATAGATCAATGAGAATGAAATGTTTCGTTGGATTCATTTTGTGGGCAATAGTTTCCGCAGGTGTTGTCTGGGCGCAAGAACCTCAAAAACCCCTCACCCTGGAGGAGAGCATAAAGATCGTCATGGAACGGAGTCTGACTCTCCATTCTGCCGTGGTGGGGGTTGAGGGTTCTGAATACAGACGGAAGGAAGCGATCACCAATTTCCTTCCCCTTTGGACGGGCCAATACAGTTATACCAAATGGAGCTTTCCGACCTTTATTGGCAATACAATTACCCTTACAGGGACCGCTCAGACCAATAATAGTAACGTCTACAATTTTAATACCACACTTTATCAGCCGCTTTTTACGGGAGGGTTAAACCTGGCGACTTATCGCTCAGCGAAGATCGGAGTCGATCTCTCAAAAGAAACGGTGGAGACAACGAAAAGGGATTTGGTCCTTCAGGTAAGGGTGGGATACTTCACTATCTTAAGGGCGGAGAAGTTCTTGGCAGTAGCCGAGCAGCAAGTCAAAAATTTTGAGGCTCAATTGGAAGTAACTCAGGCCTTTTTTGATGTCGGCATTGTTCCTAAGAATGATGTCCTTCTGGCTGAGGTGAATTTGGCTAATGCCAAGCAGCAACAGGTCAAGGCAGCGAATGATCTGGCTACGGCCAAGGCTTTATTCAATATACTGCTCAGGAGAGAGGTCAGTACACCCTTCGAGGTGGTAGACATTCTTGCATACAAAGCCTTTCCACTATCGTTCGAGCAGTCTCTTGATGAAGCCCTACGGCTGAGGCCAGAGATGAAGACCGCTCAATTGAATATCAATCAGGCAAAGGAGAATGTCAAAATTGCAAGGAGTGGATTCTTCCCAACCATTAGCCTTACGGGTAACTATAGTCGGTCCTCTGACTGGTGGACGCTGGAGGGTGGCCGAGATAGTAAACCTATATTGAGTGACAGGTGGCTCGTTCAGGCTTTAGCCACATTCACCCTTTGGAATTGGGGAGACACTTATTTCAAAGTGGGGGAGAACAAGGTGAAAGTCACCCAGGCTGAAGATTCGAAAACTCAGCTCATCGACTCGATCACATTAGAAGTGAAGGATGATTATCTCAACCTGCTGACTGCGGAGAAGAATATCAACGTGACAGAAAAGGCGATCGAACAGGCTGAAGAGAATTTAAGGATGAATGAGGAAAGGTACAAATACCAGGTGGCGACACAAACCGATGTTGTCAATGCCGTGACTTTACTCGCCCAGGCGAGAACGAATTATTATGGTGCATTGAGTGATTTTAACGTCGCCAAGGCCCAATTGGAAAGGGCCATGGGTAAGATGTATCCGTAGAAAGAACGCTAAGCGCATAGCGTAAAGAGGCAGATCATGAGATTTAGGCAACATCGTTGGCCAGCAGGCTTGTTAATGGCATTGATATTATTGGGATGCGGTTCAAAAGAATCCGATCCTCCAAAGGTGACAACGAATCCTCTGGCAGCTATCTCTGATGAAAGGAAAGTTGAAGGCATGGATAAACGGGATATCGTTTCAGTACTAACTTTAAGTTTTGAATACGGAAAAAAAGTATCTAAAGCAAAAGTTCGTCACATTTGGAATCGATTATATCCAAAAGAACGGTTGCTAAAGGTAATCGCTAGGTAATCGCTATTGTGGTCTCAAAGGAAGAATTTTTTAATTTTCAGAATCAAGTGAGGAAGCATCATAGAAAATGTGGGGCTCCTAATTATATCGAATCTTGTAGCGTCCAAGAGTGGGGAGAAGTTATTGAGGGTGGTGCATGCGCTATTAAAACAGGCAAAGGTTATTTGGTGCTCATAAGATCCGATTCACCTATCTCATCAGAAGAACACTTGAAGCATGAGCTTACTCATATCCATGATGGTGAAGTGGATACGGGTGATATCAAAAGTAGGGTTTGAAAAGATAGTCTGATAATATATCAAGGGTAAGTACCGAAGTGTCAGAAGCCGGTGTCATTTCTCTTCCCCACTGTCCGCAATAACCACCTCAGCCTCAACTGGGACGACCTTCAGAAAACTCCTTCCGGCTTCCTCCATCGTTCTCTTCAGGGTTAGAGCCACTTCATCCGTCGCTTCAATCGGAGCTTCCAGTAGAATTTCGTCATGGACACTATCACTCCTTTCCGTTACCCAAGGTGCATAGCATCCACAGAAAGTGCGTTTAATGCTGCCAAAATTGATGATTTCAAACAGGGTTCTTGAAATGATTTAATTGATCGTGTAAAGATTGAGGATATATGCCGTGGTCAGGCTGATTAGGTTATACGCAGATGGATAAAAAGGGATAATCCAATGGAGAACAAAGGGATTGGGAGAATTACAAAAAAAGTCTACCGTAAGTTTTTAGAATCCTTGTTGGAAAATTCTGTACCAGGTCCTGAGATAGGAGGAAAGATCATCTTAGAAATTATAAGTTTTTTGGGGAAAAATTATGAAAACATGGATGAGGAAATGCAGAAAATAACGGATGGCGTATTTAGCGGATTCCAGGAACAAGCGGAAATTTTCTTAAAGGAAGCACCGGATGTTGCGGAGACGCGGGAAGCCAAGCGGTTGTTGAGAAGTATGAAGCATGAACTTCCCACTGCAAAAGGGTTGATAGCGGTGATGGAGTCCAAGGCGGAAATTAAGGAACCTATTGTGCTGGAAACGCGCAATCTGTTTGAAAAGCACTTTCAGTCATTTTTGGACGTGCTCTACGATATATCTGTGGAGGAAAGCCATAAGGGAGAGGCGTCGTTCGCGAAGCTCAGTCTACTGTTCTCGTGTGTGGACGAATTGGTTACGGGCTTTCACTTAGCTCAACGTGCGTATTCAAATCAAGCCTATAGCCATATAAGGACTGTGCTTGAGAGTCTCAACAAGATAGAATTGTTTGTAAGAGACGAGTCCTATGCGAAGCTGTGGTTGTCTAATGATGAAAAAGAGAAATTTAAAAAATTGCGCCCCAAAGCAGTAAGGGACAAATTGGGCATCAAGAAGGACGAGCTGTATGGCTTTCTTTCTGTTTATGGCACCCATGTTACATCAGAGTATGTGCACTCCAAGAGCGGAAGATATGTGAAAGTATCCGAGAGTGGAAATCCAGAAATTGTTTTCTTCATAAGCGGGACAAAATACACATCGCACATCCTTACGGCAAATCTAAATTGCCTTGTTGCTCTGTCGCTTGCTTTAGTCTATGTTGGAAAGGCCTTTCCCCATAATGTCCATAGTGAGGACTATTCGAGGATATTGGGTAGATTATCGCAGGACCTCAGGGAATATATGGGGCGGTACATCGGATTCTTCAAGAAAACTGGTTTTGATATCCAGGAAATAGAAGCATTTATCAATAACCAAGATTTTTGGAGAGTGCCGACCCTTGGGTCATTACCTTAAAGCAAAACATATGTACGATGATACACCCGAATACATATCCGGCACAGGGGACTCGGGCAATAATAACTGATTAGCTCGCTGTTCAATTAATTTTCTGTGAAGGTCATGCCGTATACTGCGCTATTTCAATTGATTTCCAAAATTAATGGACTATAATGGTAAAAATAAAGGGTTAGGATGCGTTTGGATTACGGATGGTTCTTGAGACCCCTTAAACTCGCTAAGAGGTCGCTTTGATTAATAAGAAAAAACCTGTTGGTAACCTTAAAAGAGGAGGCAGGATGTGGAAAAGTTATTTTTGTCGCTCTGTCTTTTGATGATTTCAGCCGGCGTGGCAGCAGCTCAAGACAAATTTGAAACGGATACCATTAAAACCTCTGCTGGGGACTTGAAGATTACATTTATAGGCCATGGCACATTAATGTTTACCTTTGGAGGGAGAATAATACACGTGGATCCATTCAGTGAGATGGCCGATTATTCCAAGATGCCAAAGGCCGACATCGTTTTGCTAACTCATGAGCACAGGGACCATCTCGACCCGAAAGCCTTGGGTATTCTACGTACAGAAAAAACCGTGGTTGTGCTGACCAAACCCTGTGCGAAACAGGTCGAAGGTGGTATTGTTATGAATAATGGTGATGTTAAAACCATTGGAGGTTTAAAGATAGAAGCTACACCTGCATACAATATCGTTCATAAACGGGATAATGGACAACCCTTTCACCCTAAAGGTATTGGCAACGGTTACGTCATTACCTTTGGCGACAAGAGAGTCTATGTGGCGGGTGACACGGAAAACATTCCTGAGATGCAAGGACTAAAGGATATTGACATTGCATTCTTGCCAATGAACCTGCCATATACAATGACACCAGAAATGGTTGCGGATGCTGCAAGGGCCTTTAAACCAAAAATCCTCTATCCTTATCACTATGGTAATACTGATACATCCAAGCTTTTGAATTTGCTAAAAGACGTCAAAGGAATTGAGGTGCGCATCCGCAAGATGATGTAGATGTATTTAATGATAGTTCTGTCTATCTCGTCCTAATTTGTGTTTAAGAGGAGGATCTTTCATGGCAAAAATAATTGTTGATTACAGGGACTATGTAAGGGAAACGATGAAAGCCTTTGATGAGGGGTGTGTGCTTCTTGTCAGTCACGGGAAAGAAGGTCTTCCTAATGTCATGGCGATAGGATGGGGAACAATAGGAATCATTTGGCAAAAGCCCATGTTTGTGGTGTTGGTACGTCCCTCACGTCATACTTACAAACTGATCGAAGAGACCGGGGAATTTACAGTCAATATTGTGCCGCCGCAATTGAAAGAGGTGGTGCAATATTGTGGGACTGTGTCCGGTCGAGACCACAACAAGTTTAAAGAAAAACAGCTAACGGCTATCCCATCCAAGAAGGTAAAAGCACCCATCATCAAAGAGTGTATTCTTCATTTTGAGTGCCGGGTCGTCCATAAAAACGACCTAATTCCTTCTGAATTGGAAAAATCAATCATTCCTGCATTATATCCTAAGGGTGATTTTCACCGTGTCTATTTTGGCGAAATCCTTGTCTGCCAACATGAGAATTAATTTCCAGATTTTGAAGATTGCTATGGGCACTACACCCCCTTATTCTCTCCTATTGATTCTTCAGACTATCGTACCAAGCCAAATTTTCCTTAATCAATTCAGGGATTGGTAACTGATAAGGGCAGCGTGCCAGGCAATCACCACATTCTGAACAGTTCCTGGCTTTCTCAATGAGGTCCATCATCCATTTTAATTCCTGAGCCATAGGGCCGAAACGTTTGATAACCGACTTAAGTCCCACCGCAAACTGAATATTGATCCCCTCCGAGCAGGGCTGACAATAGTCGCACCGTCTGCAAAATTGTTGGTTAAATTGTTTTTTGATGGCTTCGATACTTTCTTGATCTCTCTCGGTGAGGGAACCTCCTTCGCTGAAAATCTTCCAATTCTCCCGAGCTTTTTCTAACGTCTCCGAACCCGGAATGGGCACAATCTCTTTTGTCTGGAGCACAAACCGCAAAGCCGGACCTGCTTCTTCAATCACACCACCAGAAAAGGGTTTCATCGTCAGCACTCCAACGTCTCTGGCCTTGGTCAATGGGAAAATGTTATTGGCAGCCTCTGGCTCAAGGAAGCTATAACAAACCATAACAACCTCAAAATGACCATCCTCAATCCCCCTTTCCAGCACCGCGAGACTGTGACTCGTAATACCAATGTGACCAATCAATCCTTCCTCCTGGGCTCGTCTCAAACCCCAATAGGCCCCGCCGATGGCCAACACTTTCTCATATTCTTTAAAATTAGAAACATTATGGAGATGATAAATATCAATCTTTTTGACCTTTAACTGTTTTAGGCTCTCATGAACATCGCCATAGATCTTCCCTGATTTCTCAGTTGACTTGGTTGAAAGAACGATGGGTTTATTTATTTTCTGAAGGGCTAATCCGATCCGATGCTCGCTGTTGGTGTAAGCACGGGCAGTGTCGAGAAGATCTACGCCCATTGCGACGACAGATCTAATCACAGAGACCGCCTCTTCTTCACCCACCCGTTGGATTGGAATGCCGCCCCATCCCAGTCTCGTCACAACTAAATTCGTTTTACCCAGCCTGACTTTCTCAATCCTGATTCCAGCCATCCTTTTATCTCCTCCCGTCAATTAATTAAATTCTTTCCTCAATGCTAGAGGTTTTCACCTGAGGACAACTAGGCGTGTGAAAATACGAGTTATACCCGGACCTCAAGTTCCTAACCATATTTTAAAATTGTATCTCCCCTTTTTGCCACCTCATCCTGACCTCACCACTAAACTCTATCCCCAATCCCATCCAACCCAGGTATCGAGTCGAGTCATCTCCGGTCCCTTTACGGAATTTCATTTAAAAAAGGTATTGACTCAATAATTTGCATCGAGATAAAATTAAATAATGATGGTTAAAAAACTAATTTCGATCTTCATTATATCTCTAACTTTTCTATTTATTGTAGGATGCGCCGGTAGTCCGATTAGGAGAGGTGGTGAGGCGGCAAGGAATCGTTCAAATTTGGCTAAACTCAATCTTGGGATGACTAAGAACGAAGTCGTCAATTCGATGGGTAGGCCGTCTAAAACCGAGGCTTACGACATTCAGGGAACGAATTTGGAATTTTGGCACTATCGGACTGAATACAATTGGCTACTTGGGACACTGGAAGACACAGCCCTTGTCTTTGAAGATGGTGTTTTAAAAGGATGGGGACTAGGAAATTATTATGATCAAACCCTGGTAAAACCAGAAAATAAGGTGGAACGGACATTATTGGATTTAATTCTGGTGGTACCTCCATATCATTTATAAATTGAGGGGGCGTTATAAATCAAATATCCAGAATCGCGAATTTTTCGTATAAATTTCAGAATGATTTAAATACAATCTAACCACTGACCTCACCACGTAACTCTATCCCTCACCCCATTCCACCACCAAGCGTCGAATCGAGTCACTCCAGGTCCCTTTACTCTTTAACTCAATCTGTGCGGGAAACGGTCTAGGTCTTCATAAAAGTATGGAGTATAGTATTTACATTGAAGGCTGGTTTACCATGGGAAATACCTGTATGATTTAAACAGGTTAAAGAAGAAAAATGAAGATCCGTGGACTCCTTTCAATACGTTCCTATGCCCAGCTATCCGGGGTTATTACTGTGTACGGAAAGGGAGAGGCGGGGTCGTTGATTACTTCCTGTAATCTCGGTTTTCAATTCTTGTTCTTCAATACGACATTTCAAACTAAAATCAGCGAGAGGGGGAAGTTTCATGAATATTTCCCCCCTTGACGGTTAAATCATTTAGAGTTACCTTGACATTGTCGTTTTTCACCCGTCCCTACTCAACCTAACAACCTGACCTTTTATGTCGGGGGGCTTTATGAAATGGATTTGTTACAGGGATATAATATGAAGGCTCCAGGGAGTTTCAATATCTCTTTGGAGCATTTCGTTTCTGTCTTTTCCTAAGTGCCCTTCTTTATAACACTCAACTAACTTTTTAAAATTAAAATAGGAGGAAATGATTATGGCTATAAAAAAGTCGATGTGGGTTCTCTTGGGTATCTTAGTGATCTCGTCCTTGGTTCTTGGGTCCGCCATCCAGGCGGTGGCAGAGACAATGAATTACAAGTTTTATACCTGGGTGAAGAAGCACGAAAATTCTCCAGTTGGCGATGTGGAAGGGCACACTGTGGGTCTTCATATGCGGGGAGCTTTTTATGTGTTTGAAAGTGGAGAGGTTGCGACTATGAACCAAGTTGGCACATATGATTGGGTCAAAGGGGAAGGCCCGTTTATGCAGTACGTAACCATAAACTTTCCAGATGCTTCTACCATTATTATAAAGAGCCGAGGTACGGTTGGAGGAGGGTCGGGTGAATGGACGAGCGAAATCGTCAAGGGTACAGGTCGATTTGAAGGAATCAAAGGGACTCAAGCCGCAAAAATCAAGTTTCTTCCGGTCGAAAAAGGGGAAGCTGGACCCAAGGGATATGGTGAAGGAAATATCACGTACACCCTGCCTTCCAAGTAATTGTTGAGGATAGGGATGAGAACAAGAGAAAAGCCCAGGTTGAGCCGCCTGGGCTTTTTAGTTTCTGGGATTATGACTCTTTCTTTGCTATTGCTTTCTAACAGTAATCATTTGCTTCCACAGTCATCGCAGACTGACGACTTGTAGGTGGAAGCCTTAATTTGCAAAAAGTCACAATTGCCATATTGGGGACTCTTTTATGGCTACAAACCCTTTAGTTAATGTGTGGTGTAAGAATTTAGAGGTTCTCGCCGATCCTACAAATTCGTTTATTCCTTTAGTCCATACTCTAACTTGCCACTTGGACCGATTTATCAGAGACCGGTCATCCCCAGGCCCTGGATCCCGGTTCTGAAATGGAATCATTCGAGGGCACGTCGGGGTCAGGCCGAAAGAGTGACCATCTCGCTTATCCGATTCCTCAGATCCTCGGGGAGGGCATTATTAGCCCCCTGGAGGATCACTTTAGGCATGCCACCAAAGACCTGATAGGCCCGGTTGAGAACTCGATCGTCCCAAATGGTGCTGATATCGTTTCTAGTTAGTTTTTCGGAGGCGAAAGTTGGCCCCCATCCACCCAATTTGCTGACTACCCAGTGATTGGCGATACTGACTATCAACTGACTGTTATGGGGATCTTTGAACCCATCCTTTTCTGATGGAGGGATGTTGCGCCTGTTTTGTAAGAGCCAAGCCAGCGATACCATATCGTGGGCTACCACCGACTCCGATGCGATGACCAGGCCGATCTCTGGCTGGAAGACGTGGCCTTTATCTGGACCAAAGGTGGTGAGTATCTTATCTGCTGCAGAAAGTACCAGCCGCTGCTTCTTGCGTAAGGTTTCGACGGTATTGCCCTCGGCCGTCTTCTCCTGGAAGGTGGACGCGTCTCGATGGTATTCCAGTCGCGTGTCGGTGCGCCAATAACCCACGGCGGCCTTTAGCCCCAGTGTGCTACCTGCCAACACATGACGACCGCAACGAGGCATAAGGACGATGTGCTCAACCTCCTTGAGTATATTAGGCATCATTAGGGCACGCTTCCAGTGGCGACCGGCTGGAGCATCTTCATAAAAGGCGTCCCATCCTGCTTCTTCAAAAAAATGGACCTCCCCACCAGCCGCCTGGACAGCCAGGGCCATGCCAGAAGCCTCCATCAAACGGCGGGAACTGCCGGTAAGTCCCTTGGGCGAGAGTTTCACGTGCTCGATACCGGACATGTCTCCTACAATCACCCGACGCACTCCCTTTTCCCTGAGGAGCTCCACCATAGCTCCGATGGCAATTGGGCTGGTTGTGGCCGGATAGGGATTGCCTGAATTAAGGGCCGGCTTGATGAATACAGAATCACCTTTGGACAGCCAGGAGAAATCGGTGGTTGCTTCGGCTACAGCTCGGACCGCCAACTTCATCACCTTCTCCGAAGCCCCTCGGCCCACCCCAGCCAGAAAGACTCGGGTTTGGCGGCCTGATGCAAGCGGCCCGCCCCCGCCTGAAGTCTGAGATGCTTCCACACTGCCTTTGCACGAATAAATAGCCATCGCTGATACCCCCGCTATCACTTTCAGAAATGTTCTCCGTTCCATAGACTTCCACCGCTCATAGAAAAAGGTTTGTTTCTTCATGTGGAAAATTTGAAATTCCTACCCCCAGGTGAATCAGCCATGGATTCCAAATTTTGATTACAAATATTGCTATCTTCTCCAGTAAGCTGAAAAGGATCTGTCTCAGAGCAGGTCTTTACTTAGGTCCGCACCGATAGTGGTACTATTGATCTGCAAACCGAATAGAGAGGCTGTCGTAACCCCGAGATCGGAGATACGTATGGCGCTTTCTTTTATCCCGGTCCTTCCTCCCGGCACGGAGATAGCGGCTACAATGGGAAGGGTGTCGATCGAACCGTGACCGCCATTGTAGATGCGCCAGGGGGGTGCCCACGTAGGGACCTTGGAGCCCACATTAGGAACTTGCCCGTTGTAGACCGGTATTTGCCAACCGTTTTTCCCTAAGATGATCAGGTCCGGCCATATCATGGATTTTTCACGGTCCACATCGATATAATAATTATGGTAGAGCTCTCCCGGCAGACATACCCCTTCGACACCGTTTTTCATATCTTGGCGGTCCAATACCCACCAAGGACATTCCGTTTGACCGGTCTGGGGGTTCAAAGTCCTATGGGCCTCAAGCAAGGCCCTGGCTTTGGGAATCGTCTCTTTATGATCGCGCCAATACAAGGCACCGTAACTGCTTACACTGAATGCATAAATATTTTTTTTCTCCACCAATCCGGCTTTTTCAAGGAGACCCATGACATCGGTAGAGGAGAAGTCTCGAGAATAAATATGATTCACCGAAGAATGATCGCTCAGTAGAATAATGCTGGTCCGGTCCATCAGTCCCTGCTTTTCCAAACCTTCCGTAAGACGGCCGAATTGGACGTCCACATCGCGGATTACATTCAAAGCCGCTTCTTTAAAAAGGAGCTTATTCCGGGTGCTGACCAATTGATATTCCGGTTTGTTCTGACATCCTTGTGGCGGTTCATAGGCCGGGGTTATGTTTATGAATTCGGAAGGGTCCCAAGCACTTCCGATGCAGTGTCCTCCATCATCGGACTGGGCGAGAAGGATATAGGCCATATCCGGATCTTCCCGTTTGAATATCTCTAGGGCTGAATCAACGATCCATCGATCATGGGGGAAATGGCCGCTTCTCTTTTCCATTATTCGGGTCAGGGAACCTCCCTGGCCCGTGTAGCGTCTGGTCATGATATCGCTCAGCCCTAAAGGACCGTCGAAGAAACCCAGGTGATCCGACACGGGCTTACAGGCTTTATCCGGGTCTGTTTTTGGGCGGGCGAAACTTTCCCTTTGCGGAGCTTCGAGGTACTCGGGATAATTCGTCCCAGTTACTATCAAACTGACCACCTGCCTGGTCTTATCACGAAGAAACATCTCCCCCACCCACTCCTTGCCTGTGATGAAAAGGGTCTTTGAATCGGGCCAGTGGCGTTTCCAAACATGGAAAAGGGTATCTACCGACCTGCCTCTATCATCCTTGGCAAAAGACATGTTGCTGTGTTGTATGACGGCCTTTCCGTCTGCATCCCAGCCGGTCGGTTGAGCCCAGACACCAATGATCCCCGTCTGTGCCGAAGATGTTCCGGCAAGGGTATTAAGGTGATTCATATCCGTAGCCGCCGGCAAAAAGGCTTTGGCCTTTTTATACCATATTGACTTTTTCAGAAAGGCCTGCATATTGGGCATAAGCCAATTTCCATCGCTTCCCGGCAGAAACCCTTTGGCATCGAGGTCAAGGTAATCGGGGTGAAGCCCATCGATAGCGACAAAAATAAGCTTTTTGCGATTACTTTTAGACTTTTTTACTACCGGGGGAAGAACCTTCGCCCCCTTACTTTTCTTTGGCCACAAGCCCAAAGCCAACAGGACCAGACCGCCGATAACCGCTGCCCCCCACTTCAGCAACGATCTTCTGCCGATAATTGAGACCTTTTTTATCAAACCTTCATGGTCAACGTCATTTAATTCAGTCATCTAACACCTCACATCTATCTGTTTTTGTATTCTTGAATCTTGTCATACATAAAAGAATAGTCCGGAGCCCCGTAAAAAACAAAAGGACAGCAGCGCATATCGGAACCAGGGCATCCTCTTTCCGGCGAAATCGTAAATTCATCACTCTCGTTTGAAGTTAAAAGCATGACGGGCGGGGAAAGACGAATAAAATTCTGTGACCTTTCATTTAACTTTTTTTGTATTTTCAGAGGTGCTACCGAAGAAGGTTTACCAATAATCTTTCGTAATTCCTCGATGTTTTTGATCCGTTCCATTTCACCTCTTTCCGAAGCAAAGAAGAGATTGCAACTCCAATGGGATTTATCGAGATTATTCAATAAGGATCCTCTCCTTGTCAAATTAACTCGATTCCATAAAATATTGTTTAAAACGATCTTTTCTGGAAAGATAGCATGAATTTCAAGCCTTTTTGATCAGAAGAGAACCTTAAATGGTTTAGCACTTAATAAAAAATATAGAAGCAGCTTAAAGAATAAGTTGGGCTCAAAAGGTATGAGTGCATTCAATTCAGAATGGTGGTCGCTGCAATTTTCCGATGACTGGAGTGCTGAACAGGACGAAACGTGCACATCCATGTTCTCGAAGTCTGGAGTCGGTGCGTTGCAGAGCAGCGCCGCACTGCCAGCGTTATACTCGATTTCAAACGTAAATCTTCAGATCATAGACAAAGCCCATCTTCACTCTTTGTAGGTGTTATTCGCATCCCCCTTTCTTGTGGACTCCTTCCTGAAGTCATCAAGTCAAGATTCCATATCGGAATACCAGATTTCAAACGATAATCCTTAAAAAGATAATTTTCACAACCTCATTTTAGGTATTGACAAAAAATACCCTCTTGATATTCATTAGACTGTATTTTTAATACCCTGATTCGATCCTCTTGATAAAGCCAAACCTTTCGTGGGGTGGGGACGGAAAATGGCGGATTTAGGGAAAAGATTGCCGAGCTGCCGAAGGATGAACCCTCGGTAAGTTCGGCTTTTTTGTTTTGGACCCCTAACATGGGAAAGGTATTTGAATTATCTTGAAATTTTCCCTTTTTACATTCTCCACTGGAAATGAAATAGAGAGAATGAAATACCAGAAGTCTTTAATAAGATGGACAGTCATTTAGAGGAGGAGGAAGATGAGTCATCAAGACGAAAAGCATGAGATTTTGGAACTGGCTCTGAACTTCGTAGGTTTGAACCATCCCTTTTCACGTCGTGAATTTCTCCTAATAAGCGGAGTAACCGTTGTTGGGATTTCCGCCTTGGGTGCTAAGGCTGGAAAGAAGATACCCCTAATTATCATGGACAAGGCCGAAGGGATTATAATCGCTGATCCTACGAAGTGCGTGGGATGTCGGCGATGTGAACTTGCTTGCACCGAGTTTAATGATGGGAAAGCATCGCCGACTATGGCAAGAATTAAAGTCAATCGGAATCTCAATTTTGGCCCGAAAGGTGTTTACACTGGGCAGCGGGGACAGGGGAACTGGGGAAATGGTTTGATAACTCAGGACTGTTGCAAGCAGTGTCCCCACCCTGTGCCTTGTGCCAATTCCTGTCCGAATGATGCCATTGTCGTTCAACCTCCAACGAATGCCAGAGTCGTAGATGCCAAGAAATGTATTGGCTGCAAGATGTGCCAGAAAGCTTGCCCATGGGAAATGATGTCTTTCGATTCAGACATGAATAAAGCAACCAAATGCTTCCTTTGCAACGGAACCCCCAAATGCGTAGAAGCTTGCCCCGCTGAAGCGTTGAATTATGTGGCATGGCGAGATGTGACCGATAAGGTTCCGCCACGAGTCATACCCACTGCTGTGATTCCAACGGAAAAGGTTGCAGCTTGTATCCAGTGTCATAAGAAGTGAGAAAGGAGATGAAGGAACATGGCTAAAATAGGAGGATGGGTTGGTAAAGTCCTTCGTGTTGATTTATCAACTGGCAGAATCTCAACAGAAAATACGATTGAAAAGTACAAGGATTATTTGGGGGGAACAGGGATAGGCTATAAGGTCATTTGGGATGAAGTCCCGATGGGAACCAAGCCCTTTGATCCGGCTAATAAAATCATCTTTACTGTTGGCCCTCTGGCCGGAACAGGGGCCCCATGCAATGGCCGGACAGCGGTAACTACGCTCTGGCCCACCTGTTGGCCAAAGCCTCTGGTGGCCAGCGGACATATGGGAGGATCTTTCGCCGCAGAGCTCAAATATGCGGGGTATGATGGTATTGTCATAGAGGGGAAGGCTGATCATCCAGTATGGCTTTCGATTATAGATGGGCAGGTACAGATTAAAGATGCCCGTCATCTGTGGGGACAGGGCATTCGACGCACAACAATTGAGATTGCACAGCAGTTAGGACCTGAGGCTTCAGTAGCAGCGATTGGCCAAGCTGGTGAAAATTTAGTTCCAATGTCAGTAGTGATGAACTCTTTTTCTCATTCTGCGGGTGGTGTTGGCGCTATTATGGGCTCTAAAAACCTAAAGGCCATTGGTGTCCACGGAACAGGTAGTGTATATATCGCAGGTAATAAGGAGGAGTGGGAAAAAATTATAAAGTTGCATCTTTCTCTTCTAGGAGCCAACAACCAGCATGTTGTACCCAATAAGCCCCAGCCGTGGGCTGAATACTACCATCCTGGCTCGAGATGGGTGGCTTCCAGTGGTCGAAAATGGGGAGCAGCTGATCCAGCGATCGATACCGGTGCCTGCGACCCTCATAACCTTCATCGGATTGCCTACCGGACCAACAGCGCTGCCTACTTCTTGGGTGCTGATGCTTGGCAATATACAGTAAGGGGCAATGGCTGTTCCAGTTGTCCTATTCGATGCCACACCATGCTGAAAGTCCCATCAGCGGCTTCGAAGTACGGCATTTCTGAGATAGGGCAAAACACTTGTATGGGTTTGCTCTTTGGTCGCGTCTTTTTTAAACCCCCTCCAGATGGGCCCCGAGGACAAGCTGCCATAGAGGCTTGTATGGTTGGAATGTCGCTTGCCGACGATCTCGGCATCTGGTGCAATTACGGTCAATTGCAGCGCGACTTCGTTAGACTCTACTATAATGGCACGATTAAGAGCAAATTGGATGAAAAGGAGTTCAAGAGCTATTCGTGGGATAAATATGAAAAAGACGATCCTTCTTTCCTCTTTGAACTTCTTCCTAGGATAGCCTCCAAAGAAGGTGAATTGGGTACTGCTCTGGGACTTGGGACAGGTTATATGTTAGAGCGGTGGGGAATTCCTGAAGAGGAATGGACAAAAGATTACAGACTATGGTACTGGAAAATGGGCCACCCCAAGCACCACGCCAATGAGGATGCTGGCCAGTGTGGCGTGATCATTAATACCCAATACAACCGCGATGCACAGTGCCACTCCCACCCCAACTTCACCCGCAATGGATTGCCAATCGATGTTCAGAAGCGTTTAGCTGCCGAGATTTGGGGTTCGCCAGATGCTGTCGATGCTGTCAGTGCGTACACGCCTATGAATATCTACAAGGCCAAAATGGCTAAATGGTCACTCCTCCGAAAAGAACTTCACGATTCATTATCTCTTTGCAATTGGATGGGACCGTGGGTGGCCTCACCTCTAAAAGAACGCGGTTACAGAGGGGATGATTCTATTGAATCGTTACTCTACAGCCTAGCCACAGGTGACAAAAAGAGCCGTCAGGAGCTGGATCAGGTCGCAGAGAGAATCTTCCTGCTTCATCGGGCTCTCACCATCCGCGACATGGGAACAAAGGAGATGCGCACCCGGCACGATACTATCCCTGAATGGGTTTTTAAGGATCCATCAGGCAAAGCCCTTTATACCAAAGGAACCATCCATATGGATAAGGAGGACATGAACATGGCTATGGATATGTACTACGAAGAGATGGCCTGGGATAAAAAAACAGGGATCCCTACTGTTACAACATACCAGAAGTTGGGATTGGGAAAAGTAGCAGATGAACTAAGCAAGAAAGGCCTTCTGCCTTAGGAAAGAAAATGGAGCAACAGGAAACAATCTGTTTGGCGATAGTAAGGATCATCCGGGAGAGGAGTGAAACAGGACAGCTCGCTCAACCCAAGGAGATCTTGGCGGAACTAATCGGGCAAGGTCTTCTTAAATCAGAGGCTGGTGATGAGAGGTATCATTTTGAGACCGTCCTCAAAGAGGTGGTTGAGAAAAATGAGGACATCAAGGAAATTTCTGGTAGCGATGGAATCCCCTGCTATTATTCTGCGCTGAGCCTAAGTGAAACATACGCAAGAATTCTAATTCAGAAGAAAGAAAATCCTCTCTCACTCATGGCGGAAATCGTTCGAGAGAATTCTTCAATCTATCCACGCCCTGTTCCTCTTGATATTTTCAAGGAATCGCCCTTTGATTTCACACAGGGTGAACTTCTCGTCTGCCTAAAAAAAATGGCTGAGCAGAGAGAGTATCAAGACATCGCTCAGGCAATTACTTCCATTGGCACAATATTTCTTTACTCCACCCAGCACCTTGAACCAGATTACGCATCTTCACTCGCTGAATGGCTAGACGTAGGACAGGTCAACAATCCTTAATAGAAAATGGCTAGATATTGCTTTTTATTTATGCATATTTCAACTCGTAATCATTAACTTCCAGAGCGGCCTTGGAGCGAACATTTGTAGGTGTAGTCCTCAAAAAAAGAAAATCAATATTCAATTGTCAAAGAGCAAGGCAGGGCCAAATGGCTCTGCCTTTTTTAACGCTTCCTCCTTGTAAATTCCTATTTCCTAATTCAAGAAAAAGGTTTATATTACAATCGCAAAGTAGCAATGGGGATAAGAAACCGTCACCGCGAGGAGGACAATATGACCAAAGGCAAGAGGCATATAACAACAACCAGAGTGGTCTTTGCCATATTTTGGGTTGGGGTCATAATTGCAGGCTCCATAATTGGATACACGCATTACCGAGCAAACCGCTGGGTAATTGTTAAAGAGAGCCCAGACGCCTGGGTTGAAATCAATGACGAGTTGGCTCAACCGAACTCTGCTCCTTGCCCAGAAATGAAGCTGAAGCATGGCGGAGTAAAGTTTCTTAGAAGCACCACTGACAAGGGACAGGTGCTATTGGGCTACAAGTTGACTGTCGGGTCAGAGATGGGCAAGCAAGAAAAAGACCCCAAAAAGTATGCCCCATTTACATATCAGACTCGCTTTAGTTTTACCCTGCTTGATAAAGACGGATTTCCTCTGCAGGTCATTGAAGGGCCGACGGGCTATGAGATATTTGAGATTTCAAAAACGCGCACTTATCAAAGTGTGTGCCCAAACCCAATAGAGACCAATATAGCGAAACATTCGCAAGAGGTCTATGTCACCTATATTCTCTCAGCGACGGGGCCGCGCCCGCGATAGATTGTATTTATTGCCCAACCGCGCCTCACACTTTGTGTAGTCCTAAAAGAAATAAATCAATATTCAGTTGTCAAAGAGCGAGGGCAGGGCCAGAGATAGGCCTGCCTTTTTATGCACATTTGCACCAGTAATCGTTAACCTTCGGAGTAGCATTAGGGTGAAGACTTGTAGGTGAAGTCCTCATCCCCTTTTTTGAAGATAACTTCCTGAAATCATCAAGGCAAGAATCCAGATCGTTATACCAGATTTCAAACAATAATCCTCAAAAAGATAATTTTCACGATCTTGTTTTTCTATTGACAAAAGACCGACCTTGTGGTTGAGTTTTGCATACAGGAGGAGGCGGCGGTGCATGGAGAAAGTTGTGAAGTGGAGTTTCTTGTTCAGGATGCTCACTCCAATTAGAATACTCACAAAGTTGCCTGCCTCAGAAAGGAGGTCATTATGGCAACAGGCATTTATGAAAAATTGGCTAAACATCTAGACAACCTGCCAGCGGGTTTCCCACGGACTCAGAGCGGTGTGGAAATGCGAATTCTACGAAGGATCTTCACCCCTGAGGATGCTGAATTTGCGATGCACTTGACACTCATCCCTGAGGAGCCTCGGGTGATTGCTCGCCGTGCTAAGATTCCGGTCAAGGAGGCTGCTCGGCGATTGGAGGAAATGGAGAAGAAGGGCCTTATCCTGTGTATCCTTCAGGAGAACAAGCCCCCTTTATACATGGCTGAGCAATTTGTTGTGGGCTTCTGGGAAGGACAAGTTAATAAGTTAGACCCAGACCTTGTTCAAAATGTTGAGGAGTACCGGGACGCTTTTAGGGGGCAAGCCTTGGGGCGGAGGATACCCCAATTGCGCACGATCCCTGTGAACAAGAGCGTAAGCATGGAGAACGTTGTTATGCCCTACGAGAGGGCTGAGGAGTTGGTGCATACCCAGAAGTCCTTTGCTGTCTCCAATTGCATCTGTAGGCAAGGGATGCGTATAATTGGCAAGGGTTGCGACAAACCTGAGGAGAGTTGCCTGCAATTTGGCATGGCTGCAGATTCAGTAGTGCGCAACGGCCGAGGCCGGGCTATCAGCATGGAGGAAGCTCTGGCGATCCTGCAGCGAGCCGAGGAGGTTGGGCTGGTGCTCCAGCCGAACAACGCCAAGGACCCCCTCTTCATTTGCACATGCTGTGGCTGTTGCTGTGGCGTGCTTAAAAGTCTTAAGGGCTACCCTGAACCGGCGAGCATGGTAGCTAGCCCTTTTCGGGCGAGCCTAAATACCGAGACATGCAAGGGATGTGGCCTTTGTACAAAGCGTTGTCAGATGGAAGCTCTTCATCTGGACAACAAGAAGTCGGTCCTGGATGTGAACCGGTGCATCGGCTGCGGGTTGTGTGTCAGCACCTGTCCCACTCACTCTCTTTCCCTTGTGCGCAAGCCGAAGGAAAAGCAGCCCTACGTTCCTAAAGACATTATTGCGACCAATATCAAGTTAGGGAAGGCTCGGGGAAAATTAGGCATAAGCAAACTGATCGGTATGCAGGTCAGGTCGAAGCTGGACCGGCTGTTAGCATCTAAATAAATAAGGAACAGTATCCGTAATATACGCTGTCACTCAATTGAATATTAGCCTTACGGGGTAGAAGAAGAGGGTTCACTGACTGAGGATGAGAAGCGCCTGAGGTTCACCATAGGGTTATTCTTTCTTTCAATCAGAAATCAATAGAGTTCATGGTTAACCATCTTAACCCTTTGTAGGTGAAGTCCTCATCCCCTTTTCTGAAGATAACTTCCTGAAGTCAACAAGTCGAGAATCTATATCGGAATACCAGATTTCAAGTGATAATTTTTAAAAAGATGGTTTTCACAAAACATTTTTGGGAGGCACTTTTTTGGGTTGACTTGTTCACCATTTGATGATACCTGTTTCATGAAAAGTGCCCACCCGAGTCTCAGTTAACCTTACAACCTAACCTTTAACCTGGTGGAGCGGAGCATGACAAAGATCGATATCGTTGACAAGATCTATGAGAAGGTGGGCTTCCCAAAAAGTGAAGTGGCCAAGATTGTGGAAACCGTCTTCGATATAATCAAAGAGACCCTTCAACGTGAGGATAAGATGTTGGTCTCCGGGTTTGGGAATTTCGTCATCCGAAATAAGAGGGCCAGGCGAGGCCGTAACCCCCAGACGGGAGATCATCTTGAGATCACTGCAAGAAGAGTTTTGACGTTTAAACCGAGCCCAGTGCTGAAGGCCAGTCTCAATCGTCCGAGGAATCAATGATGTCTTTCACCCAAAAGTACCCTCAGGGAATTTCAAAACAAGTGGTAGTTCATTGTTGCTTACTTCCTGTACTCTTCGACCAGTCATTTTGGCAAGGCACGCTTGATTTGAATCGGTAATCATCGAAGGTATTTTTGATCCCCCTACTTTTATATCTTGACAATGGGGAGGGGTTCAAAGTATAGAATTCTAATAGCCGAGGAATTCAATCAGAAACCAAAAGGGGGTGTCGATCTTGTCTAAAAATATATTAATCGTAGGCGCGGGTCCTGGTGGGTGTATGACTGCCAATCGTTTAGTTAAATCAATGAGGAGTGAAGTAAAGAAAGGGCAGTTGGAAATCACCCTGTTATCTAATTCCGCCAATCACATTTATGAAGCGGGTTTTCTCTTCATGTCTCTTGATTTAAAGAACCCCGAACAATTTACCAGGGAACAAAAGGACCTGTTAGATCCGGCAGTTAAACTAGTGGTGGACCCAGCTGCAAAAATAGATGTTCGAAATAATAAAGTAACCGGTGAAAGCGGTCGTGAGTACCGGTATGATATCCTGTTAATTGCGACAGGTTCAGAAGTCAGGGCAGATATAACGCCGGGGATGAAGGAAGGGGGTCACGATTTTTATACTTTAGAAGGGACTACTCAACTTAGAGACAAACTTGTTAGTTTTCAGGCGGGCAAAATAGTTTGCGCAGTTGAAATGCCGCATAAGTGCCCTGTCGCTTTTTTAGAAATACTGTTTATGCTTCACGATTATTATAAACTTAAAGGCATGCGGGATAAGGTAGAACTCGCTTATACTTATCCCATGGAACCCATTCACCAGAAGCCCGAAGTTGCTGACTTCGTTAAGCCATTGCTTGATGAATGTGGAATTAAATACCACACAGAATTTGCGGTGAGCAAAGTAGACCCTACGGCTAAAAAAATATCTACGAAAGATGGCAAGGTCCTTGAGTACGACATTCTCATCACAGTTCCTACCCATAGGGCTGCAAAAGTAATTCTTGAATCAGGACTTGGTGATGCCCAGGGATGGATCGATGTTGATCCGAGAACGCTTAAAATGACAGGAGCCGGAAATGTCTATGTCATTGGAGATGCCACAAACCTCCATCAAAAAGGGGTGTCTAAAGCCGGTTCAGCGGCACATTACCAGTCTGAGATTGTAACTGACAATATTGTTCAGGAGTTAAAGGGATTGAAGCCAAACAAGTTTTATGACGGTAAGGTTTTCTGCTTTATTGAAACCGGCCTTGATAAGGCGACCTGTATCCAGTTTAACTACACAACCCCACCGACCCCACCTCCACCATCAACCTTGCTGCACTGGTTTAAACTCAGCTTTAACGAACTATATTGGGCGGCCGTCCGGGGCGTCTTTTAGGGAGGGTAAACAAATTGAGTGAAACTTTGACTTTATCACCCGAGGAAATAAGAACTTTGAAAGATTTTTTAAACCTTGGCCGCTCTCTCACCACCAGCCTTACATCCTCGCAAATAGTTAGCCTGGCATCAGGCCTTGGAGAAATCGTACCCTTACTCCAGGCCCTGAGTAACCCGGAAATACAGAAACTGATTAAAGCCTTAGCAGAATCGTCAGGCACTTTGGCAGACCTAATTCGGTTAGTGGATACGTATTACAAATCGGGGACAATTAAGACCGCCCTTGAACTGGTAACTTTGTTAGGAGTCCTAAAGGATGCTTTAAGCACCCAGGCAGTTGCCCGGTTGGCTGAAAACGCCAATACTTTAATGGTCACCGGTGATCAGTTGGCTTCCGAGTTGGGAGGCCTTGAAGGAATCAAAAAGGTAATCACGTCTGCAAAAGAAGCTTCTAAAGAAGCAGCACAAGACAGAAGCACCATAGGAATTATGGGGCTTCAGAGGACTCTAAAAGAACCGCAGGTGCAAAAAGGAATCAAATTTTTACTCCACTTCGCCAGAAAGATGAGTAAATAAAAACCCCTCTGAGAACCACAAAAATGTGAAATAACCACATGCTTTCGGGAATGAATTGTCTCCTTCATCATCTCTTTCCTATAGGTGATGCTTCGGTGAAAATCTTCAACCTCGATGCGATTTAATAGGTGTTTCTTACTGTATGCATTTACCGAGTGGCGATTTGATATTCATATATTCAGTTGGAACCGATGCAAGCTTTCACTCGGTAATCTTCAACTGCTTAGGCATCGGGTAGCTGAGGACTTGTAGGTGGAAGTCTCATTCTTTTTCCATCACATCCAGCTATTTGTAAGCTATTTTGGCTCTCCATCGGTATCGACTGAGAACTTGCGAATCCAAAACAACTCAGAAGACTTAGACTTCTTTGGACACGGGGATGACCAATACGATCATCTATGGTTCATGAGGGATACTTTCATGAAA
>Ga0208192_1000790_pt1 | contig 22444 bp, 33 predicted proteins | sample June2015DPH_13_1_2_FD_184711 | JGI IMG/M metagenome (GOLD analysis project Ga0208192, IMG submission 184711) | Peatland microbial communities from SPRUCE experiment site at the Marcell Experimental Forest, Minnesota, USA - June2015DPH_13_150... | ecosystem: Environmental > Terrestrial > Soil >... | reverse complement strand
ATTCGGTGTGGCCCTGCCGATTACCACGTCGATATCCGACACGGTGGATGTTTTAGAGTCCCAGGTGATGGCGTTTAGCTGGACCATCAGCCTGTTCGATACCGTCCAGGTTTCCGAATCGTTATCGCTCTCCGCCGCCATCAGTGTTAGCCTATACGACACGGTTGACGTCCAGGAGCAAGTTGCGGAGCTTCTGCCGGTGCTGGTGGCCAGTCTGTACGACACGGTACACGTCCAGGAAGGGTTAACCCTGCAGCTGGTCATGGTGGCCAATCTGTACGACACAGTCCAATGGAGCGAGGAAATCTGGCTGTGTATGTACCAAAGGCCCACATCAGACTATGGGACGGAGCAGTTGATTAATTACGGGGCTTCCCCTCATTACGCCTGCGTAAATAAAATCGTCCTGGATTATGCCACATACGTTTATACAGGCTCTAGTTCGATACAAATAGACCGGTACGGCAGTTCACCTATGCCAATACGGTCCGGCCCAATACGGAATGTCACAATTAAAGCTGCCGTTGCGGTAGCAAATAACTCAACGGTTGAATTGGGAGTGCAAATCGGAGGCACTGATTATACGTCACCGAATTTAGTAGGAGGATCGGGAACGATCAGTAAGTCGTTCAATACCAATCCATCAACCGGTAATCCCTGGACTTATAGCGATGTTGATGGGCTGATATTTCATTTAGGATTGAATAGCGGCACCTTACCTAACGATTCCGACTGTTACCAAATATGGGCTGAAGTTGCGTTTGTGCCAATTCCCCTTGTCAGCCTAAATGACAATGTCAACGTTCTTGAGGCGATAACGACTTACCTTAATATAATTTCCCTCAGCCTCTACGACACCATTACGGTCTCTGAGCTTGTAACCGCCTTCCTGCCGGTGCTGACGGCCAGCTTCTACGACACGGTTGATGTCCAGGAGCAATTCGGTGTGGCCCTGCCGATTACCACGTCGATATCCGACACGGTGGATGTTTTAGAGTCCCAGGTGATGGCGTTTAGCTGGACCATCAGCCTGTTCGATACCGTCCAGGTTTCCGAATCGTTATCGTTTTATGAAGCCGTAGGTCTGAATCTTTACGACACGGTAAACGTCCAGGAGCAAATAATACCGATGCTGCCGGTTCTAACGGCTAGCTTCTACGACACGGCCGCTGTGTCCGAGGGAATAATACCGCTCTTACCGGTCCTACTAGCCGTTTTCTACGACACCCTCAACGTCCAGGAGGCAGTCACACCGCAGCTGGTATTGTCGATCAGTTTCTACAACACGGTTAACGTCCAGGAGTTGATCGGCGGCACGCTTGCATTTGCCATTAGTATCTATGACACCATGGCGGTATCTGAGCAGATAACCGCGGGCATGGCCATGGCCATCAGTCTTTACGATACAGTAAAGGCCATGGAACAACTAACCATTACCATGCCCCTCGCCAATATCCTTCTGGACGTGGCGCAGATCTCCGAGCACGTGGCGCCAGCTCTCCTGGTGAGTGTCAGCTTTTACGACACCATCAAAACAACTGAGCAACTTGCGACGCTACAGTACCGGGATGTGCTCGTTGCTATTTATGACACGATTGCATTCAGTGAGTGGGTCGAGGGTCCGCCGTCCAGGACTACGGCCGCCGTCCGGAACCTTACGCCGACGCGTATTCTATATCCCATCCGGCAATCAGAGCCAGATCCCTTCTTTTCCGCCATTCTGTACGACACCATCAACATAGTGGAGCAAGTGGCGGCTGGCTCTTTGAATTTACTGGTCGCTTCTCTCTACGACACCATTATGGAAGTAGAATATTTCAACATAGGGAATCTCAACCTGAATCTGTACGATACCGTCCGCACGTCGGAGCAAGTGTATTTACCAGCTCTTTCGGCTTCGCTCCGGGATGGCGTGGCCATTATAGGGCGGGCCGGCACAGCATACACGGACATGACGGATCTAAACAAGTTCTATAACGTATTTTGTGCTGACTCGAATGGCACCGTACGGCTGATAGGCGGCAATGGGTACTCCAATGGCTATGTCCCGAGACTTTATAAGTACCGGAATGGAGTATTTACCGATCTCAGCTCACGTTTGATCGGGTGGGTCGGTACAGATGTGCGCGCTATTCTGGCGGCCGGTGATGGCACATTCCTTATAGCCTCCAACAACCTGGCGGCTCTCAACGTGTATGATCCTGTAGCCGATACCATGACGGCCTTATCGCTAACGGGCATCCCGGGCGGCCCATCCCTAACCTTCGGTTTGGGTTGGAATGGTAAATGGTTGGTTAGTAGCTCTAGCCATGTATATGTATATGGGAATGGATCCTGGACCGATACCGGACTCGTCAACTACGGCTGGCCACATAACGGCCGGCAGGATAGCATCGTGTTTATTCAGCATGGGCCATCGTATTCACTGGTGGCCGGCCTGACAGGGGAGCTATGGCGGCTGAACGACGACGACGTGACCATCACGGAGCTAAGCAGCTACACGACGGTGTATCATTATGAGCCCTATAACGACTACCATCAGATACCACCAAATGATATTTATTACTCCACGTTATGCCCTCGCTGGAACGGCATAGGCTGGCTTATGGGTTCGGGCAAACAGGTCAACACTACGGACTCCAACACATACCCTGTCTTGATATACACTACGGATCTGCAAAACTATACGGACCTGTCCGGCAACTTACCGCAGAACGGCGGTACGGAAATCTCTAACCCGCCGGTTTGGACCGGCGCCAAGTGGGTATTCATTATAAGTGGATTGGCGGACGTGTTTATATATGACGGGTCAACGTTTACCGAGACCCCGCTTAACTCTGGTTCACCCTATTATGCTGCGTTCAACTTTATGTGGGCATACCAGGATGAATCCGTGATCGTGGCTAACGGTTATATCTTTGGGGAACTTGCCCTAGCGCCAGGCACTTGATAGAATAGTGACATCACGATGGCTGATAATCCCAACATCAACATTAATGTGGATCCGCAAGAGGTCTATGGCATTATCTGCCCGGGCTGCCAGGCCAAAATGCGGGACCTGGTGCGGGGTAAGGTGCGGGAGCTTCTTTTGGACGATATGCTGGACACGGCCGTAAACCAGACCCTAACCCGTATCCTGCCCGATAGCAAACCGCCGGCCAGAGTTTTGCCGGCAGAGCGGAATTTGCCAGCGGAGAAATAGCCATGCCGATTTTACAAAATCACAGCGATGGCGTCGAACACGCCTTTACCATCTGCCGTTGTGGCAATGTCCTGCAGCGAGGATCCCAGGCTGTGGGTGACCGCACCAGCGTGCAGCTCGAGGTCCGTTGCCCCCATGGGTGTCGGGCGTTGGGTATATTCCATACGCACCCTGGCGGGACGCCGTATCCGTCGGATGCCGACAAAAGGGAGGCCCGCAGGCTTGGACTCCATCACATGTGCATCGGAACGCCGCAAGATGGCAATGTGATATGCCACGTAATCTAAGAGCCCTAGTCTGCTGGCTTACGTTTCGCTGTAATTACCGTTGCCCGTATTGCATCAAATACCGTATGGCATCGGACTTCCAGGAGGCGCCATGGGCAGCGTGGGCGACGGCCTTCGACCGCTATGATAATCTCCTTATCGACATTACCGGCGGTGAGCCCTTCATGTATCGGAATCTGGCAGCTCTGGTCCGTCTCGCCACCGTCAGGCACCGTGTAGCCATCACCACCAACCTGTCTATGGTGAGCGATTGGGGGCTGTTGTCTTGCTTCTGCCACATTACCGCTAGTTTTCATCCGTCCATGATCAAACTGACGGAGTTCGCCAATCTGTTAGCCCAAGCACAGAAGTTCACCCACCAGTTGACGGTAAACTTTGTGGCCAATCCCAAGCAATTCCACTACCTTGGGCCAATCAACCGGATCTGCGGAGACCTGGCCATCCCGCTGCATGTTGAGCGCGACATACAGCATCAATACACGCAGAATGAGTGGGCTTTGGCTGAAACATGGGTGTCGCCGGACCGTGTGCATAACCTGGCGTCTGAGGTCCTATGCTCCGCTGGTCTTACCTTTGCTCATGCCTTACCGGATGGCACCATGATGCCTTGTATGGTGAGGCCAACCAAAGGAAATTTCATAACGGATGATGTGGCGGGTTATGATCCATATCGGTGTGGCAGCGTTTCAACGTGCGGGGGCTGCGATTATGATGCGTCCGAAATCAGGTCCCTGGACGGAGTTTTATTGAAGGCAGGTAAATGATGTTGTATTTAAGTGACGATGTATACCGGGAAAAGACTCTAGCAAAGATTCTAGCCATGATGAAGCATTATCCGCTGCGGCAACTTTGTGATCAGGATCTGCCGGATTATTTTATCGGGCACCTGCCGCGCTTCCTGGAGCAAAAGCGCATGATTGAAAGCTATTGCAAACTCGACAGGACGGCCACGGTATTTGATTGTTGTACGGCCTTCCCGTTTATATCGTGGTATTGTAACTGGCTTTTCGAATGCAAAGTAGAATTCGGCTGCCTCGATATGGAGGATTGCGAACTGGCGCCCGGCATTGAAGGCTACCGGTTCAACATCATTGACCACCAACTCCCCGTTAAACAGTACAGCCTGGTAATCATGACGGAGGCCCTGGAGCATATTCCCGCTGATCTTTATGCCATCCGGGATAAACTGATAGCGAGCGTGAAACCCGGTGGCCACCTGTTGGTGAGTTATCCGATAGGCGGTAGAAATGCCGGCCATTACGAGGCCGATCTTCCACAATATGACCATGGCAAAACACATGCCCATCTGCGGGAGTTCACGGCCGAGAGCGCCGAAGCCTTCATTGATCTGCCGGTAGTGGAGAAACACCGGGTTGAGACTCCGCTCTACCCAGATGGCATACTGGAATTCCTGTACCAAACAGAACCAACCAGGATATTGTGGGTGGGGGCCGCATCGCCTTTCGCCCCCACGGCCTATGGCAAGATCAGCTATTATATCCCGAAGGAATTAGAGAAGATGGGCTATAACGTCCACATCCTCAGCCCGCACAATCCACAGGGCCGGCTCGTTATTGATGGACTTAAACTCTACCCCAACCTGATAGGCACCAGGCTATGTCTCGATCAGGTGGTAAGGTTATATCGGGACCTTAAATGTGAGCTCTGCATCTATATGGGCGATTTCTGGCCGTATGCCAGCAGCTTAGGAGATCTGGCCAAAACCATTCCGCTTGTCCTTCACTCTCCCATTGACCACTTCCCACTCGTTGAGTCCGAGATACGATGCCTTCAGGCGGTCCGACAGTTGGCTTCAGTGGGGGCAGCCGGCATGCGGTGGGCATTAGAGGCCGGCTTGACGAATGTAAGCTATGCTCCGCACGGCGTCAACCCCGAGATCTTCCGTCCAGGCGATCGGGTGGAGGCGAGAAAGAAGTTGGGCTGGCCACCGGATGCCTTCATATACATTACGGTCGCGACCAATAAGGGTGACCGCAAGAACCTTTGTGGTCTGCTTCGGGCTTATCGGGACGTGCTGAGTCGACGGCCCGAGCTGGCCGCCAGGACACGCCTGATGCTCCACACCTACCCGTACCGTGACGAGCTCAATGAGGAAGGGTACGACATCTGGAATCTTGCCATCAGCATGGGGTTACGCGACAACATCATCTTCACGGATCCGTTGACTTATCTCGAGGGAATCCCCGAGAGTCAGCTAGCCCTCATGTACCAGGCGAGCGACGTGCATGTTTTACCATCTAAGACAGAGGGCTTCGGCATTCCGTTGATCGAAGCTGGTGCCTGCGGTATCCCGTCCATCACGACCAATTTTGCCTCTATGCCGGAAGTAGTGGGGGATTGCGGATGGCTGATCGACGTTAACGAGATGGAGGTCCAGCAACTGGTAGGGTATAGTTGGCAGTCGATCCCATCAACCGCCCACCTAGCGCAGCTGCTCGAGTATGTTGTTGACCATCCTGAGGAAGTACGGGATAAGGGGCTCAACATGATGCAGCGGGTGGAAGAAGAATATACTTGGAAAAAGGCAGCGTCTTACTGGCCGGAGATTTTAAATAAATCCCTATTGGCCATTCAGCAAAATATCTGATTTGGTAATGCCATGCCAAGAGGCAAAAAACTGGACCAGGACATTACATCCCAACAAAGGGAATGCCCGCTCTGTCATGGGCAATCAAGCAAATTTGGTAAACACGTTGAGGTGTTCAGGACGAGTGACGGCCAGATACATGTCAAGTTCTATCAGCGCATATACTGTCGGCACTGCCACAAATTCATCGATTACGTTCAGATAACGGCCGACCAATACTTTAAAGGACGCGAGCATGTAGTGGTCCCGATTTGACAAAAGCCGGCGTAAGAACCCATAATAGCAGCGGATAGGGGAAGCAAGCTCCGAATTTGGGAGTGCTTCCCCTCTTTTATTTGGAGCTTGCATCCCCTGAATAAAACAGGAGGTACGCCATGAAAAGAACATGTAAGCATGGACGCAGGGCAGACGGGCGTTGCCGCAAGAAGTAAGCGGCAATGACAAAAGGTTGTCGCATCATTTCAACACCAAGAGGCAGCAGGTGTATGTGCGGACGTAGATTCGCCAAGACCGGCCGCTGCCAAGGAGCATAGTTATGAAACCCGATACCCTTACCATGGAAACGCTCAAAAGCACCATAGAGGAAGTCCTCAAAGAGCAGCAACTGTCCGCCCCGGTGGCCGACCTTGAAGAACCCAAAGAGATTTTTGGTATTCCGGTTGTGCCGGCCGTCATAGGCGGAAGCGTGGCCTGGGCCGCAACCGGCCTGGTCAACAAGTTTATGCCCAGCCTGCCGGTAGTGGGCAGTCAGCTCGGCACCTATGGACCGATGGTGGTAGACCTACTGATTGCCTGGGGCCTGGCGAAACTCGGCAAACGGTATGAATGGGCCAAGTATGGCGCCTTATTCGAGGCATGGGCCGCATTCCAGCCGACCATTCAGGGCTTGCTGTCCGGCGTGATCCCGGGTGGGACCGCAGCCGCCACCGCAACCGCTCAAGAGGATTCTGCCAACATGGAGTCTAACGGCAGCACCTACGGCACCATGCCGAGCGAGCTTGAGCGTTGGATTCACAGTCGAGGATAAGAGGTGAAATATGCCAGTTCTAACAGATGAGTTCAGGATCACTCAAAACGATCCCAACAACACCCTGTACGCCGGCACGGCCAATATCGAGTCGATGATTGCCAAATTCATTTCGCCCGATAGAACCGGCTACGTCGTGCGGCCAGGTGATGTATTCAGCCTGCTGGCGCAGGATACCACACCCACCGCCATCGCCAATACGTCGGTGGTGAAGCTGTACTATAGTGACCCGAACGGCATAGTCAAGCGCATTCTCATTCAGGTCGACTATACGGCGCTGGTGGAGTTCAGCGACCGCAATAAGCTCTACACGGTAGGCAACCGGGTGGAGATCATGCCAAAAGACCAGTTGCAGCTTGCCGTTATCGCTAACCTGGCGACCGCAACGGCCAATACCCGTTTCCAGCTTTCTTGTCTCAGAGGCACACAGTTAGCTAACATGGGCACATAGGGAGTATTTACATGCCTAATGTCGTTAGCGTACAGATGAATGTGCCTGTCCTGAGGCAAGTAGGCGGCGGCTATGATTTCAGCATTTCCGTGTATGTCACACCTAGTGGTGGGGCTCAAAGGCTGGCGCAGGCCGGAGAAGTTCAGGTACGGTTGCAGTACCAGGTCGCAGGTATTGCCTGGTGGGACGAGCCAGGATCGCCAGTCAATACGGATGGCAACGGCAATGTTGATATTCTACTAGCCCAGAACCTGGTTAATCCCTCCACCGTCTACCAGATAACGGCCCTGCACTTTGCCTCAGGCGCGCTTGTCACCATGGCCTGGATGGTGCGGGCTGATGGAAGCTGGACGCTTGGCCAACAGGTAGTGCAAAACACTGGCAACAGCATGCCGGCCACATTTCAGGAAAACAAGTGGATCGGGCCGTCTTATGTTGCCCCGCAGCGCAGCATGGCCATCGGAGAAGTACGTAATACCCCATTTCAAACCGGCTACGTGATCATGCATAAAGGCAGCTCTGCTGCGGCCAGCAGGGCGCCGGCCAGATCTGCGCCGGCACCGCATCCGATTGATCGCATAACGGGTCGGCAGCCAGTAAGAATGCATCAAGAACATGGCAGGGGCTTAGCATTCCCCGAAGTTCGACAAGCCACCAGATCGGGGCCCAACCCGTCGCTGCCAGGTCGCCGTATCTTGGTCAGGGAGACAATCGGCGATGGCCCGGGCACCAGGTCAGTAGCCATATAGGAGAGGCGATGACGCAGCAAGTCAAAGTCGCCCTCTTCATTCCGGTGCTGAGGCAGACAGGTCCAGTTCAACCCGTCCCAAGTCCGACCGTGCCGATTCCGGCCGGCTATCAGCCGGTACTGGATAGCACCACGGTCTATGGGAAGACTTTTCAGGGATCGGCTGAGAGGGCGACGATAACGTGGTTTTGTCCGATGCAGACTTTTATTCCCCAAGTCGACGATTGGATTGCCCAGCAATGTCTGGCCAAGTTTGATGATGCCATTGCCCGCAACGGCGGACAGCTGCTGCGCATCCAGATGTTTAAACAGAATATCAATGCCGGAGTTTCCGCCAACTATATGGCGGCCGTCGACGCTGACGTCGGCACGGTAGTGCCCAGCTCGAGTCCAACATCAGTCAATATGAATATGCCGTTTCCCTGGACTCCGGTCATTATCCTGGCGCTCGTGATAATCGCCCTGATCGTGACGGCCGTCGTGCTGCAAAAGACGGAACAAATCGTGTACGGCACCCCAACTCAACCCGGCATAGGCAATATCGGCCTGCTGGTAGTATTGGGCCTCGTAGCCTATGGGGTGACGAGACCGGAAGGCCGCAAACTTGTCGGTGAGGCCGCAAAAGCCGGTACCCGGGCGCTTAAGAAAATAAAGTAGGAAGTGACTGATGGCGCTTGCAAAAGTTGAAGAAATCACCTCGTTAAGCGATCTCAAGCAGGACCCGCCGGCCAAGCCGGCGCCACGGCCCGTTAAGACGCTGGTGCAGCTCGAGATAGTGGTCGTCAAGCTCTTTGACGCACGAATCATCACCGATACGAAAGGCTATTATCCCGACCAACTGCTAGATCTCAGCGATGCGCGCTTTTGGGGGTTTGAGGTTGAAAACTCCACCAACCAGTCCGTCGCGTGTGACCTGATTGGCAGCGGCAGTTCTATCCCGATTGCCGGCATTATCACCAGCACGATCGCCACCGTTGCGGCCGGAACGCGGCAGCCAATCACAAGTGTTGCCTGGATGCCATACGTGGGTATCCGTATTACTTTTAGCTCGGCGCCGTCGTCGGGCAAAATAACGGTAACGGCATGGAAGCAACGGTACAGACCAAGCTAGTAACAAATCGCCGTCCGAAAAGGAAAACTAGGTGGTTTCTATGGGAGATATTGGCGTTATCGTCAGCGGCCTTCTCAGTGTTATTGCAATTCTGGTTGTTGTTATCCGTACTATTACACTGGACAGGCTGAATGGGAAGGCATCAAAACAATGTGCAGAGTGCGCCAAAGACCATCAAGAACTACTGGACGTTTGCAAAGAAACGCGCACGAAGGTTGACGAGAATAAAAACATCTTGCTAACTCATGGTCGTTTGTTCGATAATATAGAAAAGAGCACTCTCGATCTCCATAATAAAATTAATCGGGTGCTCGCGAAGGAGTAACAGCATGTCACAACAGAATCCGGTACAGATTGGAGATACAAATCCCCTCGATGGATGGAAAAGGATTGGTGCCAACGCAGTAGGCATCATAGGGAGCATTATAGTTGGCGCCATAACAGACCCGGCTCATGCCGCGGCAGCCAATCAGGCGACAGCCCTGGCGTTAACCCTGACTCCATCCGCCATAGCCGGGTTGTACACTATTGGGCAAAGTATCGTGGATGCTTTCAAAGCCCATGCTGCAGGCCAAGTGGCGGCATCCCAGGCAGCCCATGCCGTCGTCATGGCCGCCAACCCGCCGGCGCCAACTGACTCCATGACGCCGGAAGCGAGATCATACGAGAACCGGCCGCAAGGTGCACAGATAGCCGATGGCCAGATAGTCGGGGCCAATAAGCCATCAGGATCTGATCAAACGGCCACAACCAATCTGGTAGCACTCGAGATACAGGCCCGACAGGCAACCGTCACGACAGTCCCCGGTGCCATCGCTGAGTTACAGGGTGTGATCGGGACCCGCCTTCAGGCCTTCATCCAACAGTGTGCTGACGATAACCTGTCCACGCCGGCCGCCATCCAGATATTTGCCCAACAATTCCTGGGAGTCAAGCTGACTACGCAGCAATGTTCAACCATCCAAAGCGTGATGGGCCTGCCAGCAATCGTCACCACTTCCGCTGGCCTCGGCGACATGAGTGCCTTCCTGGATGCTTTCAACCAGGGTCGGCTTGGACCCGAGATGCAGCAAGCCCTTATTAATGCGGCCCAATACTACGAGGCGTTGAACACACTGAATACCTACTCTCAAGCCGTACTGACCGCCCCGGACTCAGCGTCCCGGTCGCTGGCTCTGCAACAGTTTGGTATACCGAAGTCACAGGCGGACCATACCGAGACAGCTGCCGGTTCCGTTTATTACCGCGCTAGCAATGAGCAGTACGTCCTCTTCAATGCGGCCAAGATCTGCGGGCTCAGCGACACCATAACGGGTGGCCAGATAAAATAATGTATCAAGCTGGGGATATAGTCGCAGTCAAGGGCAGTCCAGAGCAAATAGCGCTTAATGCGTTGATAACTCCTGTGACTGACCGCTGGCATCATTTCTTGATTACGGTGGTGCTGGACGGCGACTGTGAGATAATCGAAGAAACGCCAGACGGCGTGCGCTCGGGTCGGTTGTCGTTTTACAACGACCAGGACCTCAAGGTGTGGCGCATTCCCGATGTGCAGGTGGCAAAGGCGGTTGCCGCAGCCGGCAGCCGATATGGCCGCAGCGGCTACGACTATATCCTCTTTGCCGACCTATTGGCCCAGGCGACTGATTATTGGTGGCGGAATGGGATGAAACCCGTCCCCTATACGCAATTCAAAGAGACTGAGGGTAAACAAATGGTTTGCACCGGCCTGGTCAAGCGGTGCTGCCTGGATTCCAGATGGCCACTGGTCCCGCCGGATCTGGCGCCCACGCCATCGGCCCTGCAGGTCGGCTTTTTGGCCACCGGGATGCAGCCAATAACACCATGAGGCACGCCCGCAGATGTCTGTTTGTCCCTGGGTATTGCATCAATACAGGACCATGTGGAAAGCTGCCTACCCTATCGTTTAATTGTCGGCATTGGACCCGGATCCGGCCCATCTTGAGTGCGGTTAAACACACTTTCTCCCAGGCGGTGGCATACTTTCAATGCTTCAATACCCATTAGCTCCGCTTCGCGGAAGTCCTCATTGAAAGTGGTACGGCCATGGGCTGATTCGTTCAGTATTTCGATAGCCTTATCAATCGTCATGTCTCTATCCTTCTGCGATATCCAACCGTAATTTTATTTATTAAGCTAGTATTCGTAAAGCCATGATGTGTTTTACTTAGCCATCTCAACATATCACGTTGATTCTCAAACCCATCCAGGAAAGCCTCGAGCTCAGTAATTCTGTCAAAAACCATCGTCTCCACGCTAAGGATTGTCCCAATACCCAGGATCTTACGCTTTTTCGAACGTGGAAGGAATACGATCTGAACATCCTCTCCGGTAAACCAGTCCTTATCCTTACGCGGCAAGCGGAACGTAGTAAAAGTCGGCAGTGATAATTTAAGCCATTTTTGAGAAAAGCCAAGGATCCTCATCGGGGAAACTCCTGGCGTAACGTTACGCCCTCGCCGCAGACATGGCAGGGGTCTCCGGCCTCGCATTCCTCGCAGATCCCCGGGTCCCGGGTGTAGAACGGAGCCTGGACGGGCAGCACTGGCCGCAGGTTATCCTTCAAAAACACCTTGATGTTGCCCTTATCGGCCAGCTTGATCATCCGCTCGATATCGCGGTAGTCAGGTGCCGTGGCGAGACGCCTGGGGGTGCGCTGACCGATAATGGCCCACTGGCAGATGTGACCGGCCAGGCCAAAGCCGGGCATATATTCCGTGTCGATCGTGTCCAGGAAGGGCTCAAAGGAAATAAACCGCACCCGGCAGACGATGTCGTCGAAGACCCGCTGCGCCTCCCGAAACTTGGCATCGTCCGTAACGGTTACGCCAACCCAGCAATTGTCCGGGTAAGGGCTCCACTGACGCAGCCGGCTGGCCTGCTTGGTCAGCAATTGGAACGTGTGCTGCGGGTGCTGCTTGATCACGCTGAACATCTGCTGCCGCGTCCACTCCTCATGCCATGGACCAGCCCAGTCGCCCATAAAGGAGATGAACACCCTGCAAGGCTTGGCCGGGATCTTCAACAGTTGGTCCGCCAGGAAGACCGGCTCAAAGCGAGCCATGCTGTCCGCCATCCACTCAGGATAGCCCCGCTTCTCCCCCAACCGGCGCCCGAAGCGGCGCGCCATGGAGCGGGCCTGGCAGTAGTCGCAGCCCTGGCGGCAGCCCCAAAAGCAATTACACGTATAATCAGTCCACTCTATGGTCGTCTTAGCCATAGTTGGCCTCCTTATTCATCTCAGCGCCTCCGGTATCAATGCTTTTTCAATCTCAGGCCAATCAGCCGGCCGCCAGATATGAACCTCAGCCTCAGTCGATTAGATGGTCCCCCCTTGAGTAATTGTGCTTTGAGCGGGTCTATATCCTCCACCGCCTCTTCAATGGGCGGGTCCTCCGGCGCCAGCAGGACCGCAGGCTTTGACTGCCGATAACGGTAGATCGTCGATTGATCAAAGCCAAGGGCTCGGCCTATCTGAATGCAAGTATCTGCGCCATGGTCGTCTATATAGGCCTTGTCGGCCTCAGATAGCACATGCCAGCGATAGGCCTTCTGCTTCTTGCCCTTTTTGCACGACTTCTCGTGCTGGCCACGGCTGCGCTTGCTACGAAAGGCCTGCGGGCAATACCGGCAGGGAAACTTCAAAGCCATTTTGATACGGAAGACGAGAATGATCTCCTCGGGACTCCCCAGGGTTTTCAGCACTGTTTGTAAGTCCATCTCTCACCTCCATCATAAATTCATCGGTACCTTGATCAGTTCCAGGCGCTTCTTGATCAGCGCACAATATCTCGGGCTGAGTTCCACGAGCACCGCTTTTCGGCCTAACGCCTTAGCTACGGCCCCTGTCGTGCCCGTACCGGCGAACGGGTCGAGGACGGTCCCGGGCTCAAAGGGCGCGCCGCACCCGCAATCAGTAAAGCCGTTGAGATCCCGGTGATAGGTTCCGTCGTACATGGCTCGGCTTTTAAGCTGGGACATGCCCTTCTCGGCGTCGGCACCATGATCATGCATGCTCTTGCCAATCGTACCTACGCTCGCCACTATAATTTTCTGCCGGGGACGGCCACATTCTACACAAATCTGCGCAGGACATCCAGCCAGGATTGGAGGCTCGCAGAGCTTATCAGGGTAGGCGGCGTAATGGCTGCCGATGGAAGGCGCAGCGGGGATATCCCACACGGTGCGTTTGTTGCGGCCGGTGATCGGTGCCCACCGCTCGCCCATCTCCTCGGTAGGGTCGGGCTGATCCCGGTAGGTATCGTCGTTTTCCTGGCCGTGCCAGCCATATTGAACTCGCTCGATGGAGCAGTCCTGGAGCGGTTCAAATTGCTGCTCGAAGAAGTACCTCGTCGATTTGGTGAAGAAGTAGAGCGGCTCCCAATCGTCGGTGAACAGGTCTTTGACCGACTCGGGCATGCAATTCCGCTTATACCAGCAGATGTTATTCCGCCCTATCCATCCGTGGTCGGACATAGCGATTACGAAGCGCTCAGGAATGCGGCAGAGGGATTTGATGGGGATATCTACGGCCGGCGGGCGCACCCTTACCAGCCGGCTCAACTGGCGGAACTGGCTGCCGGTGCCACCGGATCCGGCGTAACTATCAGAGATGTTGACGAAGCAGGTACCCGCCGGCTTGAGCACCCGTTTGACCTCGTCGAAGATCGTTATCAGATGGGCGATATAGAGGCCGACGGTGGGCTCGAGCCCGAGGTCGCCCCGCCAGGCCCCGCACTTCTTACAATATCCCGACTGCTGCTTCAAAAGCGTAGCGCTCTTGGCATGAGACGGCACGGCGCCCTGGCTCCGGTCTAAGCAGGCGCTGGTGAGCGGCCCCGAGCTCGGCGTCCTGGTAATGGTCTGCCACTGGTGGCGGCAATCGAGGTCGCCGTCCCATATAAGTGGCGACGTGTGATACTTGCGCTGCGACCAATACGGAGGGCTGGTCATCACGCAGTCGACCGAGTCGGCCGGCAGGTTTTTCAACACCTCGAGCGCGTGGCCCTGGTAGAGCGTGACGCGGGTATCGTGGTAGTCGTTCAAGGCCTCTCCTTATACTTGATGTGTTGACGGTCCGCCCTCCGGTGGAGGCCATAGCGGGACGTTGTCGGTAAAATCTACGTCGCCTGGCGGCACTTTGCAAATGAACGCCTGAATGCCGCAGTGCGGGCAGGGGTCGCTTATCATCTCAAAGCCTCCCTGCTTCCGCCTGATCGTCCAGGTTATGCCGGCGGGGAAGGCATACAGCCCATTGCTGAGTTTGACCAGGCTCTTGACCTTTCTGCCCCTGAATTCTGCGTCCCTGGTCTTATCATACATTCTTCTGTCCATTAAAATCTCCCTCGCCTGATCAGGCTTTCAAATTCGTCCCTGAGCATGCCGCCATCAGCATGCGGCCCCAAGACCTCGGTAGCCCAAATGTCCCACGGGCACCGGCCTCCATGGTGTCGGTCCCCACCTCGCCATGATCGCCACCGGCTGGCTGCGCTATCGCCGTCGAACTGGAGCAGGGTCACCACGCGGGGCCGGCGCCGCTTGCCCCTGCCCTTGCTATTGCTGAGAAACCTCACGCCGTGCATCCAGGAAGCGACCGGGCTTTCCAGCCTCAGCCGCCTCAGTTCTTCTTCCTGCCAAGTGAGGTACACCATAACTTTAAAGTCCGGGCCGGCTGACTAGACCGGCCCGGCTATAGTAAGGAGGGCCAGGCCTGGCTCGGCTGAATAGTCAGAATTGCCACAGCATGGGGTGAGTGTGTTAATTCCGCCGATTACTGACTCGCACACCAGGCTAACCCTCCTATGGCAATTTCATATGCAGTAACGCTTCGGTTAATGCGGGAGCCTTGGCCTCCTGATATGCCTTCCAGGCGGTAGCCGTGGCCTCCTGATATGCCTTCCAGGCGGGAGCCGTGGCCAATTCGAAGCGGTATTGGTTTGGGCTCTTGATCGTTTGTCTCGTGAGGGATCGTTGGCCATCCTGCAACTCATTGACCGCCTCAAGAAATGCGGCGTCCGTGTGGTTAGTTATCAAGAACCATGGACTGAGGCACCGGGAGAGCTTGCCGATATCCTCTATGCTATTGCGGGGTGGGCAGCCCGAATGGAGTCACAACGGCGTTCGGAACGCACCCGGGCGGGTCTCGAGAGGGCCAGGTCCCAGGGACGGGGCCGCAGGGGAAAGGATCGGACACCACGCCGGACCGACGGCTACCGGAAACGCTATACTGGCCATCATGGTTAATATGGCAAGGCCCTCCGCCCCATCATGCCGGCCCCGCAGCGCCGGCCGGATCCATGCCGGGGAAAGCCGAAAACCCCCATTGCCGTATAACATCCCAAAAGTTCTGACCCAACGCACACAAAGGCAACTGCAACAATTTAGCGTTAACTTTTACGCCATGCTCTTGCAAATACTTAGCGATCGCTAATATAAGTTTTTGTAGAAGATACAGGTTGGAAATTTGGGCTTTTTTCCGTATTAAAAATCGTTGAACCGTCTCAATAAGGCCGGCCTGTTGCAGTTTCCGTATGGTACGCCAAAACGTAGCCTTAGAGCATCCGGGCTGGCTCGTAATGAAAGACTCTTTCGGGTAGACCTGGCCATAATAAGACCATAGGCGCAGGAGCTTTAAGACCACTTCTCGCTCCGCTGTTGTCAGCCTCAGGCTATCGCTTAAATATCTTCGCACTTCATCAAAATGTTTATAAAAGTTGCCCTGTGTCAACGCCCGTTTATCGCGTGATACACCATAACGTCCTACAGACTCTACAGTACCCTTATACACTATATATCTTCGAAATGACCTTACCTTATGGTGTATCATGGATTTTGCGGTGGCCACCGGCGACGGTGGGTCGTCAGAACGGCAACAACTAGATGTTGTGTTATGGAAGTCCGATTTGACAACGGGTTGTGTATTTGGTATATTCAATGTGAAACCTCCTTTTTGGCTATACTCGGGGTGCTCTAGCCCGGCAATTTTGAGTATAGCCTTTTTTTTTGACTCCCGCAAGTCCTTTATAACAGGGCGATGATGAACCACTCTATATGGTGTTTTTCGAAAGGATAATACTATATATAGTAGACTTTCGGTTAAGTTTGCGTTTTTGCGCAAGTTATAGAACAGGGAGGGCAATTTGACAATAGTGAGCAGCGACGTGTTACACTAGTGTCATGAACGCACCCTGTACCAAAATGGCCGAATGCCCTTACTGTGACCGGTTGATTAACCGCCAGGGATTTGGCGCCCATCTGCTTAACAAGCACGGCATACGGGCCGGTAAAAAAGAGGTTAAACAGGCTGCCGCATCAACTTTGGAAGAACCACCGAAACAGAAGGAGGCCACCAATATGCCAGCACCTAAAGATACACCAGGATCTATATGCAATGGCTGCTACCAGCGAGACCAAGAGATCCACGATTTAAAACATACGCACGATACCGATCAGATTAAAATCCAGGAGCTTACATCAGCACTGTCCAATCTGCCGCCAGCGCCGCCTCCCGCCGCGGTACCCACGCCCGAGCAAATACACGATCTGGCCGGCGAGCATGTCAAAATGTGCCCGAATTCCCGCAAGGCTGCCTGGGACGCCTGCACAGATGAGGAAAAGGACACGCTCACGGAGGAACGGGCGGCACAAAACGGCTGGGGCATTCAAAAGCCGATCCGTTTGGTGAAGTAATCATGGCTGAAGGAGATATTGAGAACACCCTGGCCGGCTTGGGGATCTCGCCCGACCAGGCACAGGCATTTATTAAGCCCATCTTGGGCAAGGTGGTGAAGTCCTACCTTGAGCAAATCCAATTGCCCCAGCTTTTGGAGCTCATCAAAAAGAATGAAGTCCGGATGGCTCAGATTGAGGCCGTGATTCAAGGCCCTAAGCCGTCGCCTGCATCCGCCGCCCTACAGAAGCCAGGGACGGTTGTTGAGACGGCTCCAGCGGCTCGCCCCAATACGCCCCTGGACCCCATGATGATGCAGTTGATACAGGGACTTCTCGGTCAGATCTTTCCCCAGCCGAATGCCGGCGGACAGAATGCCAACCTTGAAGGGCTGGCCCGGGTACTCGATGTGGCAGCCAAAGTGTCGGAAATGACGGCCAAACCGTACAACCAGGGGCGCGAGGCTGCCTTCAAAGAAATCAACGAGACCGTAAAGCTCGCCCGCGCTATGGGGGTGCCCCCCGGGCAGCTGCCGGGATTTGTAGCGGACCTGACGGCCCAGGCTCCTGACGGGCAGCCGGCACAGCCGGATCCGTCAGCTGCCGCCTTGCAAGAGACACCCAAACCGAAAACGGACTGGCCGGTACGGCATGGCTGAGCGCGATACCATCAAGGTGTTGTCCCATCTGGTACACGACGAGGATGCTTTTCAGATTGTAAGATCCCAGCACCACAAAAGATTCGGACCGAAAAAGCGAGGCAAACGTGAGACCAATCGTAAAATGGCAGCGAGAGCAACTAACAAAAGAGCTCCTGCTGCTGCAAGGGCACGGCGCTGACCCTTCATGCCCATGTAAGAGCGAAGGTGAAGCCTGTGTGCGCAAGCACCTCCTGACCATCGAAGCGCTTTGCGACGAGACGCTGGCCATCGACCAGGAGCACACTGAGGACTATCTGGATCTGAGCGGAGCTGCTCGGGAGATTCGGGAGGTCGAAGAAAAACGTCTCTGTCGACAGGACGTCCCGTACCCCGTCAACCTGGCCGAATGGGCCCGGGAATGGCGCAAGAAGTTCGAGGACGCCAACGTGTGCCGGATTGAAAAGCCAAAAGAGAGCAAGATGCATGAAGATAAAGCTACAATGCATCAGAGCCGATTTATCTGTGATTGGGGTGTTGAGGCTGTTAAGCAATTGCATCATGTTGACCTCCCGACTTTGCCTGGTAATTGGGGTGATGGTCATCCCTGGGTAAAGGCGGGAAGGGAGCTTCGCAACGGCATCAATGATTTTACAAAAGCCGTGAATGAGTCATGTGAGATATTTCGAGAGCCTGATGAGGAAAAGGAGAATGTTATGCACCAAGATGATTCATTCGGTAAGGTGGCCATGCAAATATGCCCGCTCTGTTTGGTAGAGCGAGAGGGAACGGAGACCAAAAGCAAGCTGCCGGTCTGCTCGGCCGGCCGCCAGGAGAAACTTGAGGATTGCATCCTGGAGGTAAAGGCCCACAACATTAAGGAAGGATGTTGTAAACCGGAAGGCAATGGATCTCCAAAATGCCCGAATGCCTTTGCCGTATGCCAGGACGCCGTCGGCTGCCGCGCGGGTAAGGGAAAATGAGCAATTGGTGGATACTGCTATTGGTCGTGCTGGTCCTGCTGGCGGCCAAACAGCAGCAACAGTTGGCCACTCTCAAGAGGTAAGGTGTAACGCAGCATGACGGCCAACCTTGCCGAAATGATCGATTCGCTGTCGAAGAAAATCGACAGCCTGACCGGTATCCTGCCGGCCGGCGGATCCATGCAGACGGGGGACCTGGTCGACGGCGGCGTGGTGGCCTCAGCAACTACGGCCAGCATCGTTGATCCATCCAAAAGTTGGGATATCGATTCGCTTGCCGGCTATACCGTTGAGGTCGACACGACCCCGCACCAGATCCGTGAGATAAGCTCCAATTCGTCCACCAGCTTGCTGGTGACCAACCCCTTCAGCGTAGCGCCCGGCCAGGGCAACCGCTACGTTATCCGCCGGGCCCAGGTCAATATCAATATTGCGGCTTCCGACATCACCATCATGATGAACCTTTCGGCGGCATCCATAATGATGCCGATTGACCTGCAGGGTTCCTACATAATGATGCCGGTCGATATCCAGGCACAGTACCTGACGCTCGATATCAACATCAAATCTCAAACGGCCGCCATCAATATGAATATCGCCGCGCAGAATGCCGATGTAACCATCAACATTCATGCCCAATCGGTAGGGATCAAGTCCCAGGGCGAATATGCACCGGCCAATAACCAACAAAAGTACCTGGTGGGCGAATGGTCATCCATCGCCGCCGGCCAGGAGGGCACACCGGTCGTGTCCTACACGGTGCCGGGCGGTGTAAACCTATATCTGACTGAGCTATCCTTCACCATCTGCGCCACGGATCTAGCCAATGCCGATCTCAACCAGATCGGCGCCGCCTACCTGTACGACTCTACGGCCGGCGTTTTCCTGGCCCGCATAGGGGGCAACGGTGGAGGCGGTATTACCTTTCCGACACCCAAATTGATTCCGAGCGGCCATGTTTTGCAACTGATCGTCTATAACAATAGCGATCACAACGCCTATATGAATGCGGCCACAGGGGGCTATCAGGTCTAATGAAAGCATCGGAGGCGTTCCACCAGGGCATCTTCAATCATGCGTCTTTTGTGTCTAAGGACGGCCTGCAGACCGTCACGATACACGACACGGTAATGGACCTGACCGGTACCTTTACACAGGATGCTGCGAATAATATAATATCCGATATGGAAATGAAGGAGGTCCCGCATGGATGATGTGAATGTTGGTGGCACCTACATACAGGCAGCCGTGTTGTGCGAGCGGGTTCTGGAGGAACGGGACGGCATGCTGACACCGGTGCGCATCACGGACGGCCTGGTCCGACGGGGGCCAAAGATCTTTGATTACCAGATGACCGCCCTGGTGATCGTGAGGGCGGGAGAGGGTGTGCGCGGGGAGATCCCGGTAAGGATCGAGCTGCAAATGCCCTCCGGCAACGTCACGGCCAAGGCCACGATGAGGGCCAAGTCTATCGGGCAAAACCTCGTATTCAATATGAATGTCACGTTTTCGGAGTCCGGCTTGCATTGGTTTAACGTGTACCTGCAGGGGGAGCTGACCACGCGTATGCCCTTCCGCGTGGTGTCGACGGAGCAAGATGACAGGCCGGCGGACAATTTTGGTGTATCGGATCATGTTGAAGGACAAATTATCAATCCGAATTAGGAGGTCAAGATGCCAGCAGTACGGGAACGCCATACACATCTTCATGTCAGGGGGTTTCTGCGTGGCCAGATAGTGGACGGGAAAACCGGCCGGATACAGGGCGATAGCGGGTGGGTGGAGAATTCCGCCACCAACTTTGGCCTTACGGGCCTGGCGTCCTGGCTGGGCCAGCAGGCGGGGTCCTCCGGAGTCAACTATGGGGCGCTGGGAACGCAGACGTTCGCCCTCAACATGACGCAGACCGACCTGGTCGGACGCACGGCCAGCTTTGCGTCCCTTAACCTCTCGACGTCCGGGACCTGCACGATGACGGCAACGGTGTCGTTCAGCAGCACGATGTTATCGGCGTCATGTAACGTGGGGGCCGCCGGCCTGTACTTCACCAATTCGGCCGGCTCGTTGTTTGCGGCGCAGACATTCTCCACGAGCCAGTGGAATACTAACCAGAATTTCAATTTAACTTATCAAATACGCTTCGCTACGGCTTAGGGAGCACTTCATGTACAGCGCCCTGTTTCGGTCCAAGGCGGGCATCCGGCTGGATATTGGCTGCGGTGAAGCCAAGCAGCGGGGTTTTGTCGGGATGGATGTGCGGCAGCTGCCGGGCGTTGACATTCAGCATGACGCCCAGGACTTCCCCTATCCCATTCCGGATTCTACCTGCTTGCAGATCCTGCTCTCGCACCTGTGGGAGCATATTGAGCCCCGGTACCGGATTGCCCTTATGGATGAGCTGTGGCGCATTATGAAACCGGACGGCCAGCTGTTGGTATCGTCGCCGTATTACTTGAGCTTTGGCGCCTGCCAGGACCCCACTCATTATCCCTGTCCCAATGAGGCCACCTTCCTGTATTTCGTGCCGGACAGCCCGCTGTGGCAGATTTATAAGCCTAAACCGTGGCGATGCATACGGAACGACTACTGCCAGAATGGTAACCTTGAGGTCATTATGGAGGCGGTGAAGGAATGAGGACGGAGGTGCAGGACCAAATCGATTGGGTGGCGGCATGGATATGGCATTTTACAGAATGGTGCTGTGATGAAGGGTATTGGGTTCCGAAGTCGCAAATCGACCGCCTTTCCGCACTATATCAATGAAAAACGAGCAAATCATCATCTACAAGAACCGCAACCCGTCCCACAACCGGCTGTTGATCGGGACGCCCACCAGGGGGATTGTGCGGATGGAATGGGCCCAGGCCCGCTACGGCCAGATCATCCCGACCAACTGGCAGGCGGCCCACAGCTCGGTGGGGTTCTCCCAGGCCTTTCCCCTCGGGTACCTGGTGGCGGATGCCCAAAACATCATCGTGCAGAATGCCATCCGGGATGATTACGAGTGGCTCCTGCTCCATGAGGATGACGTGGTGCTGCCGTTTGATGCGTTCCCGCGTCTTAACGAGTACATGAAGAAGCGCGACATTCCAGTAGTATCGGGCCTCTACTGCCTGAAAGCGGCCCCCACTGAACCGTTGGTCTACCGCGGCCGCGGCAATAGCTGTTACTCCAAGTTCAAGATGGGCGATAGGGTGTGGTGTGATGGGGTCCCCACCGGCTGCCTGCTCATTCACTGCTCCATCCTGAAGCTCATGTGGGACGAAAGCCCCGACTACATGACGGGCTCCGGCACGGTTGTGCGGAAGGTGTTTGAGACGCCGGCCCGGGCGATTTTCGATCCGGAACGCATGACGTTGCAGCAGGCATGCGGCACGTCCGATCTGTACTGGTGCGACCGCGTCATGCGGGAGGACGTGCTGGCGAGGGCCGGGTGGAAAACGATAGGGCGCCGCCGATGGCCCTTCCTGGTCGACACCAATATCCGGTGTGGCCATATTGATTTGACGTCCGGCACGGCCTATCCGCTTGGAGGCTATGGCGGTGGCGGACCTCACTAAAGCCCTCTACGATACGGTACACGTCCAGGAAGGGTTAACCCTGCAGCTGGTCATGGTGGCCAATCTGTACGACACAGTCCAATGGAGCGAGGAAATCTGGCTGTGTATGTACCAAAGGCCCACATCAGACTATGGGACGG
>Ga0208192_1000786_pt1 | contig 22509 bp, 22 predicted proteins | sample June2015DPH_13_1_2_FD_184711 | JGI IMG/M metagenome (GOLD analysis project Ga0208192, IMG submission 184711) | Peatland microbial communities from SPRUCE experiment site at the Marcell Experimental Forest, Minnesota, USA - June2015DPH_13_150... | ecosystem: Environmental > Terrestrial > Soil >... | reverse complement strand
GCAACCTATGGCGGCGTTCCAAACCCTGCTGGGACTCGGGACCAAGCACAAGTCCACGACCTATAAGGAGATGCGAACCAGGCGGACCGTTCCAAGCCGCCCGGCCAAGACTGACCCCAACATATTGGGGCTTGCTGAAACAACCGGATAAGCATGAGGTAACTATGGTCGCGGGCTGGCGCAGAGCGAAGCTCTGCGATCTGGGGAAAAACAGTGCGGAATCAGGGGAGCACGCGTGGCCCAGACATGCTCTTTACGCCCCTGGCTCTGGGGTGGGGATTCTTGAACGAACCGCGACCCACAAGTCAGCTCCGCGCTGCGCTCTTGGCCGCGCCGTCAAAACCACGGCGCGGTGGAAGGTCCGGCCGCCATTAAGATCGGCGACCTTTGGCCGCGGCAATCGAGGGTCGCGGATCCCCACCCTACCCTACTTGCCAAGCAAACTGCCAAGCTGGTTTCGCGGGAACCCGTCCCGAGGTTTCATGTCGGGACCTGCCCCGATGCTTTGTATCGGGGTGACCGCGGCCACTCGCTTCGCCGTCGGCAGGCGCCAATGTGATAGGCTAGCCCGATAGGACCAAGCCCTTCCCCCCGCCGCTCGCTTCTCACCTCACGCCGGGTCCTTCCAGAACCTGCCTCTCCAGCAAAAACTGTGTCGCTTCGGAAAGGACTTTATGTCTTCTTGCGAAATCGTTATGCTTCCTATAAAAAGGCAGGCCTAGCGCAAATGAGCGCGATGTGCTTTTATGGACCTGCCCGGAAACATCTCATGGGAAGGAACGAATTGCTATGAGCCTTAGTCAACTTGCAAGATCCATCAGTGAGTCGCCCACCCTGAAGCTGAACGAAACCGCCGCACTGCTCAGGGAAAAGGGCGAGCCGGTGATTCACCTGGGCGGTGGTGAACCGAAGAGCAAGGCGCCGATCGATGCGGTGATCAACTGCACGTCGCTGTTGAACACCGGCGAAGTCCGCTACACGCCCCCTGATGGCATCCCCTCCTTGAAGAAGGCCATCGTTCGCTACACCGAGGAGCACTATCACAAGCTCGTCTCGGCGGACAACATTTTGGCTTCGGGTGGCGCCAAGCAAGCCCTCATGGTGCTGCTGCACGCGATTCTGGACCCGAAGGAAGAAGTGATTTTCCCCGCGCCCTACTGGGTGAGCTATCCGGAAATGGTCAAGCTCGCCGGGGGCGTGCCGGTGGTGGTGACGGCGGAAGACGGCACGTTCTACCCCGCCGTCCGCGAGGTTGGGGACGCCGTGGGTTCCTACACGAAGGCCATCATTCTGAACAGCCCTAACAATCCTTCCGGCGCCATGTACTCGCGCGACTTCATCGCGGAGATGGTGGAGCTCTGCGAGAAGAAGAGCCTTTATCTCATCATGGACGACATCTATAATCGCCTGGTCTTCGACGGCAAAGCCGCTCCCATCTGCTACGAATCCATGAAGGCGCCGCTCGAGCAATCCAAGCTGGTGGTCATCAACGGCGTGTCGAAGACCTACGCCATGACGGGCTTCCGCATTGGCTGGGCGATCGCCAACCGCGAACTGACGGAAGCGATGGGAAACATCCAATCGCAGCAGACGTCGGGCCCGTCGGCGCCGTCCCAGTGGGCGGCCGTGGGGGCGCTGAACGGCGTGCAATCCTCCGTGGAAAGCCTGCGCCTGACGCTCGAGAACAATCGCAACGTGATGCTCGACCGGCTGGAGGCCATCCCCGGCGTGAAAGTCTCGAAGCCCGCGGGCACCTTCTACTGCTTCCCCGACTTCAGCGCCTACATGAAGGATTCGCAGAAGCTGGCGAATCTCCTGTTGCAAAAGGTGCGGGTGGTGACGGTGCCCGGCAAGGAATTCGGCTTCGAGGGCCACTTGCGCCTCAGCTACTGCGGCACCATGAAGGACATCACGGAAGGACTCGAGCGCATCCAGTGGGCGCTCGATCCCAACTCGGCCAACGAGCTCTATCTCGGCGACCGGAAGCTGGTGAGGGATTGGCTCTAAGGGAATTTGTGATTTAGCGATGGGTGATTTGCGATTTTCAATCACTCAATCACCCAATCGCCAATGGTCTGAGGGACTCATTATGAACATTTATCTTGATATCGTCTCGCCGGCTTCCAAAGAGGCCGGAATTCTGGCCAGTGACTACGGGTTGCAGAACCACGGCTTGGTGAATCTGCGGCGCGTTTACTGGAACCTGACCACCGCGGCGCTCTACGAGGAGATCGTCTTCCGCTCGGAAGGCAGCCTGGTGCACATGGGCCCGGTGCTGGTCTCGACCGGCAAGCACACGGCGCGCGCGGCGGCGGACAAGTTCGTGGTCCGTGAGCAATCCACGGAAGAGCGCGTCTGGTGGGGCACTTACAATCGCCCCTTCACGGGCGAAACCTTCAGCTCGCTGCTGACGCGCTTGCAGGGTTACCTGCAGGGCCGCGACGTTTTCGTGCAGGACTGCTACGCCGGCGCGGATCCCGACTACTCGATGCCCATCCGCATCATCACGCAGAAGGCCTGGCACAGCCTTTTCGCGCGCACCATGTTCCTGAAGGTCCGCAATCAGGACAAGCTGAAGAAGCACGTGCCGGAATTCACGGTGATCGCCGTGCCGGGCTTCCTGGCTTCGCCCATGGTGGACGGCACGCGCACCGACACGTTCATCATCCTCAATTTTCGCGAGCGCTTGGCCATTATCGGCGGCTCGAGTTACGCGGGCGAAATCAAGAAGACCATCTTCACCGTGCTCAACTTTCTGCTGCCGCTGGAAGGCGTGCTGTCCATGCACTGCTCGGCCAACGTGGGCGCGGACGGCGACGTGGCCATCTTCTTCGGCCTTTCCGGCACCGGCAAGACCACGCTTTCCGCCGACCCCAAACGCCGCCTGATCGGCGACGACGAGCATGGCTGGAGCGATAACGGCGTCTTCAATTTCGAGGACGGCTGCTACGCCAAGGTCATCCGGCTTTCGCCGGAAGCCGAGCCGCAAATCTACGCCGTTACCCGCCGCTTCGGCACCATCCTCGAGAATGTGGTGTACGATCCCGTCTCGCGCCGGGTGGATTTGAACGAGGACTCGATTACGGAGAACACGCGCGCCGCTTATCCACTCGCCTACATCGACAATCACCTGCCCGAAAAGCGCGCGGGCCATCCGCAGAACGTCATCTTCCTCACCTGCGACGCCTCCGGCGTGATGCCCCCCATCGCACGGCTCACCCCCGACCAAGCCATCTACCACTTTATCTCCGGCTACACGAGCAAGATCGCGGGAACGGAAATCGGCCTGGGCACGGAGCCGCAAATCACCTTCAGCACCTGCTTCGGCGGGCCGTTCATGGTGCATCAACCCTACGCTTACGCGGAGCTGCTGAAGAAGAAGATCGTCAAGCACCAAGCCGCGGTGTGGCTGGTGAACACCGGCTGGACGGGCGGGCCGTTCGGCGTCGGCAAACGCATCAGCATCCAGTACACCCGCGCGCTGCTGAACGCCGTACTGAGCGGGAAACTCCAGAAGGTCGAGTATCACAAGGATCCCCTCTTCGGGTTCGACGTCCCCAAGAAGTGCGAGGGCGTGCCCACAGAAATCCTCGACCCCGCCAACACCTGGCCCAGCCGCGAAGAGTATTACAAGAAATACGACGCCCTGGCCGCGCGCTTCATTGATAACTTCAAGCTCATGATGCGCGAGTGCCCCGAACACGTGCTCGAGGCCGGACCCAAGCGGCTCACCGCCATCCCGGTTCGTTGATCCCACTCCCTGGGCGCGGCGAGGTTCACCCCGCGCCCGCGCCCCGATTTCCTGGTCGCCGCAAACCCTAATCCATAGCCCTCTCCGAGGGGTAGAGGGTGATCCCGCTTGCGGGATCGGGTGAGGGGTCACTTCGCTAGTCCCGCATCGTGCCCGAGGTCCGTAAACACCCAGCGCGGCGGCGAGTTCTCCTCATCGTCCCATGCCCCCCTGCCGATAGCGGAGCGGGGGAGTGTGGCCCGCACGGGCGGGGAGGGCAGAATCTCCGATCGTGGAGCTCGCTATCGTTACTCGCTTTGGAGCGCAGGCAAGCGAATTCTGAGCTAATTGATTTAGAATGAATAAATTACGAAGAATCTTGGGGCGCCAGAAAGGGAGCTTGTGTCGGATTCACCCGCGTCGTTCCGTTTTGCTCCGACTGGGGATCGTTTGCAGCCTTTCCAACCGAAGTCTGCCGCCAAGTGACTTGTTGTCAAAGACTTAGAGCCATACGGATCACTCCTCAGAGCATAGACAAAAAATCAATGAAGATAAGTCTTGCAACGAGCGGAAATGGTCGGTAGCCTTGTAGAGTGAGCAGTTTGTTGAAAAACCTCCCAAGGATGTCATCCTGATCCCGCTGAGCGGGAGAAGAGTCTTCATTGTTGCTACATCAGCCCGCGAGAGTCTTCGCCGTCCGCCCCGACGGATGTAGGGAATGACAGCCCCAGCGAAGTTTTCAGCACACTGCCCGGCGGCGGTGTTCTGCCAGCCCGAACAGCATCACAATTGATGGAGCGGTCATGGCCAAGCCAAAAGGTGTCTTGATTCACGGAGTTCGATTCCGGCCTGGCGATGTGGATTGGGAAGATGCGCACAGCACCACGCGCGGGAAGCTCCCGGACTTCGATGCCATGCACGACGGCAACACCTTTGTGGGCTCCAAGATTACCTCCACCGGCCTCATCGCCAAGATCGGGAAATACCTCCTGGTCATCACCGAAAAGGATGAGGGGCTGGAAGAGTTTGACTACACCTTGATTCCCCTCCACGCCAAAATCCAAATCCGCTACCATTAGTCGCCGTAAAGGCACGTTTCGTGCCATTGAAGCCGCAAGGTGTCCGGCGTATGATGTGGCGGAGACAGCATGTTCATTTGGGAATTCTGGTCCTTGCGATCATTCCGACTTGTTGCCTCTTAAAGCAAGCGGGAGGCGGGGCAATGCGATCTGTATGCCTTGCGCTGATATTTGTCCTTGGCAACGCCATCCTTCCCCGGGTGACAGCACGCGCGCAAAAACCACTCAGCGGCTCTCAACTGCAGCAGCTCTTGAGGGCCGGAATGGACAGCGAGCACTTGGCGAACGTGGTCAAGGAACGCGGCGTCGAATTCGAGGTGACAGGGGACTCCTTGGTAAGCCTCCGGCAGCAGGGTGCTGAGCCGGTACTGCTCAGGGCGTTGGGTGACGCTGCGCTGAGGGTCGGGGAGAGACCACTGGATGCCGCATTCGTTCGAGAGCTCGTGTCCGCCGGCTTCGACAACCAAACCCTGGCCCGTGCGGTGCAGGAACGCGGCCTCTCCTTTCGCCCCAGCGAGGACTACCTTCAGGACCTCGAGTCGGCGGGTGCTAGCCAGATGCTCCTCAAGACCCTTAGTGACCTCAACCAGAAGCCGCTCACGATGGATCAGGTGCTTGAGTTGATTGCAAACGGTGTCCCGAACTCCCGCGTGGCAGATCTGGTCAGGCTGAGAAGAATTAGCCGCAAGCCGTCGGAGGATGACATCGACAACCTCCGCATAGCGGGAGCGGACGACTCAGTGGTGCAAGCGCTACGGAAAATTAAGTTTGACCATGGGACAATCCGTGTGAATACCGTGCTGGGCGCTAGCGTCTTTTTGGATGGCGCATTAAAAGGCATGACGGGGTCGGAAGGGCAGGCGGTTCTCGACAACGTTAAACCAGGGATCCACTCCGTGAGAGTCAGGTACGAGGACCGTGAACAAACCCGCAGCGTCTCGGTACCCGCGGGAGAGGTCATCGATGTCAAGATTCCGCTCTGAAAGGAAACCATCCAGCATGTAGCCACCGTTTTTTCGTCTTTGGAATTACCTATGGGCCGGACGAAATTGGAAAAGTCCCTGGTCAGAAACGCGCTGACCGTGGCCTGTGTGCTGCCTACTCAGAGCACGTACCTGATACGCGGGTCGTATCCCCCGAACGAGCGACCGCCAATGTGCCCTGCATCCACACTCAACAACTGGGGAGAAGGGAGTAACTCTCCCAATTGACCTTTAGCCTCGAGGAGGTGAAGGTTCATTACGAACAGGCCCGCCAAGGCGTTGAGAGCATTCTTGACGCTGGCTTTGTCGTACTCCGAGTCCCTTTCGTGTTTGACCCTGTTGTAGGCGGTCCACCAAACCGGCACACCGTTGGCCTTCTTCCATTCATCCCACGGCGTTAGCCTCAGCCCAAATCGTTGCAGCAAGACCTGAAACTCGGAGATGCCGGGAAACCTTGGCTTAATCTCGGTTCTATACGTGTGGATGTTGTCTGCCGCAGACTTCGGGTTGATCTCCCTGCAGACCCGCTTACACACTACGTCGACCTCGGCTCCGCAGGAGAGGAGAATCCTCGCAATCTCGATTGAAAAGCACCCAAAGTTCTTCTTGTCAAATTCGACGTATCTTGACAGCTCAGCCAGGTCCCTCTCGATTGCTAGAAGATAGTTCCAACGCGGTTCGATTTTACGCGCTTCGATCACCACGGCCGCTGCCTCCAAATCCGGCTGGTGTCGTAGACATACCGCACTTTGATATGTCTGCACTCTAGCCATCAAGGCTATCTGCGTTGCGCACGCCTGCACAATGATTCATGGGCTTACGAGGATTCGCGGACACCAAATAGCCACGTCCACGCCAGCCGCGAAAAAAATCCAGTGTTGGGAAACGCGCAATGGGGGTACCCGCTCTTTACTTATTGCACCCTGTACCCCGATTTCTCCAGACGTCGCAGCAAGAGCGATGCTAATGAAAGATGATCCATGCAGGTGTCAGGGTCATCTTTAACCGAGTATTCGTGGCCGCGTGGGTTGCGAATAGCTAGGACAGAGCCTGCAAAAACAAACTGGTATCCCCTCTGTTCGTCCTTTTGGGATTCCGTCGTACAGGCAGTTAGCTTGATCTTTGGAGAACTCTCGGAAAACACTTTCATCATGAGCTTGAATCCGGATTCCGAGTCACCCGACAGACGCTGTATTTCTTTGTCGATAAACTTGAAGGCCTCAAATGTGGCTTGAGCGTAATGGCCATCATCGAATAGGTCGCGCACTACCTGTGGCAACTTCGGGTGGATGTCCCGAGAATCAAACGGGTGCACTTCCTCTGTGGGTTGTCGACGAAGCTCGGAAAACCTGGCTGCCCTACGAACGATACGTTCAAAGGCGGCGAATGGTTCAGCCATTCAGCAAGTTCTCCCTTAATGCTCTTAAAGATTCGGTCGTAAGTGGCCTGGTCTTCCGCCACGGGGAGGCTTATTTCGATCCGAACCGTCAGTCCAAGATCCTTCGCACGATTGCTGAAGCTGACCGAAGAGGGGGGCCTCAGCGAGACCTTGCCTTTCTTCCCTCCCCTTGTGTCAGCAGTTGTCCCTATCGCTTTCCGTCTGCGCGTCACGGGTGCGCGAGTGCTGGGCAAATCACCGTGTCCGGCGATTGCTGCAAGAGTCTGAAACGTTGTCGCCTGCCGGTTCCCCACGACGGAGCTGGTCTGGTCGGATTGGCGAAAATGCGTGATCAGAGCGTCCGCTTCGAGTGCCCAAGCTTTTTCCCCGTGAAGCGAGAAGAGGTCCGTATAAGCCTTCTTGATCATTTCGCTGAATTTCTTGCCGAAGGCAGCATCGTCATGTTGTGTAAAGGTCTCCCGAGCCTCAGGGGTAGGGATACCCTCCTCATCGATCACGTCAAGGAACCTCAGGATGTTGATCAGGTATGACTCGTTCTTTGGAGCAATCCCCAGTTTCTTGAGTACCGCGGCATCTATTTTCGGTGGTAAGGAACTGCGAAACTGTTGAATGCCCTTCAAAAGACTTCCGGGTCCTGAAATATACGGATGCTTTTCTGCCATCTTCCTCTCCTTCCCGTCCTACACCGAACACAGCAGGCCCGGCTCGCAGCCACGGTTAGTTCGTCCTTTGAACCAACCATAGGTTCCTGAAAACGGAAAAAGCCTACTGTCGGAAATGCTCCATGCGTGGCTACGCGTCTAATTTTGACGCTCCCCTGCAACCTCCACAAGAAACGTCGCAAGAGTAATTGCCGCGTTAACGACAAGGCGCGCGTGTGCAACTTCAAGCTCACGCGATCGATGTCGACCATGGCCAGTACCGTACAAATTGCGGACCTCTGCAACGCCTACGACGATTTGGCCCAAGTTGCTGAGGGTTCGCCTGATGGTGTCACGACCGGGAACATCGTCGCCAACTGCGCGCGGGTCCAGGTCCAGTTCTTGCTGAGCCCTCCGAAGAAGGGCCTGAATGTCATCGCCGGGACGCTCACCTTCTATGCTGAGAACTGCCTTGAGGACGGTCTCTAGTAACTCCTTAGCAGATCCAATGGCTTGTCCTGGGTCCTCTCGAATGCCTAGACGGATCCGCGCGGCGTGTTTGTTGAGCTCGACAATGTCAAGAACTCCCGCGGCACCCTCGACCTGCTCAAGCGGAATGACACCGGCTCCACCGTAGAGTTCGGCATACAGCTCCGCATCGTTCTCGCGGAGCCATTTTTCTAAGCCAACAAACTCCTCAACGGTACGCAGCGTTTGGTCGCTGTCGCCGATGATCCTCGGAAGGACAGTCAGCACGTGCCCTTCGTAATCGTTGTCGCCCCAATTAAGGCTCCGCAGAAGCCGGGGATGTCCAGATATCGTATCGATGGTATCGGTCAGGTATCCAAGTTCGCGCCACTTGCCATCATCGAAAGTAGCCACCATTGCTCGCTTTAGAGCAAGGATTGCCTTGTTTCTGTTCACGCCCTGCTTCACGCCTTTGCTCCGCGGGTTGCACATCGCGCTCTTCGCGATGTAACAGCCGCCGGGCGATAACCACGAAATTAAGATGACGCCTTTATACATCCGGCGGGCAGCAAAAGCAACCGCGGCGAATTGGGAATGGGGAATTGGGAATGGGAAAAGCAGCTGCTGGGGACTTGGGACTCGGTGATAGGCGTTACGTGCTAGGGGACAGGAAGAGCAGGTCCGGGGTCAGAAGCTGTAACTCGTTCGGCTTACGGGAGGCCGATAGACGCCGCCCGCCACCCCGCCTGCCATCTAAAAACCAGGCGCCTGACACCAGAAACCCGATACCTGGCACCTATGCCGACTTTTTCGGGGTCCCCCTCGCCGCCCGGTGGCTTCATTTTTTTCCTACCGGTAGCCAAAATCGTATTAACCTCCCTTGACATACCCCGGCGCGTGGAGCTAGTCTAGAAGCGTTGGCACGGGGCCGAGCCCCGATAGCGTGCTTTCCCCGAATTGATCATCGGGGTCGAAAGGGGTTCGCGCATCCCGGCCGACAGAAGCTGTGAAAAAACAAACAGTTTCATCCCGCGAAGCGCAACAAAGGCCCAAAGACGCAATGGCTCGAAGATGCAAACACTTGCGGGGGAACAACGGGCGGGTTTTCTTCGCGCCTTCTCCGCCTTTGCGTGAAATGCTTTTACTCGGCGCGGGATCATTTCACAGCATCGACGGGCAGGGATGGCCCACCTGTTCGGCGCTTGGCCGCAAGCGCAGCGCGTCGCCATTTTCATGTTCATGACGGAAATCAAAAAGGCGAGCCAGCACACAAAAAGATGTTAAAAATGGAGGTTGCTCCCAAGATCTTATTGAAAATAAAGGGGCGAGAGAGGACCAATTTTGTCTTTGCCAATATATTTATGATAATAAGCGACTTATCATTTCAGCCACCATGTTGTTGAAAATGCAAGAGATAGCTTGGTTTAGCGTCTCGCAATCACCGAAAACGCCTCAGACCCCCATCAATCCAGTATCTTACATAAAATAAATGACTTGCACGACGCAAGGCGAAGTGTTGCCATTATGTTGATGAAAAGGCATGAGTTAGTGGTCAGCTATCAGTCTTCAGCTTTCAGCGATCAGCGGTCTGCTCTCAGCTTTTGGCGTTCGACGCCGGACTCTCGACTTCTTCGGAAGTCCGAGGTCACCAGGGCACGGAACAGGTCACAGATGACGGGCACGGTCGCGCCGGGCTTGCCGTTCGTGTTAAATTGGTGGAGGGAGGTCGGGCGACATGGCTGAACGGCGCAGTTTCGCGTGGATGGATCTGCTATGGCTGGCGTTTCTAGCCGGGCTGGCAGTGTTGCAGCCGCGCCTGGGAGTTCACAAACAGCTTACTCTGCTCGCCATCGGCGCGTTCCAGATCCTCGAACGCCGCTTCCTGGGATGGGTTCCCGAACGCGGCCGCACTTACAGTGTCATCCTGAAGATCCTGCTGGCTTCGCTGCTGGTGGATTACACCGGCGGAATTTGGAGCAGCTATTACCTGATTTACTTGGTGCCGGTGGTCACGGCGGCCATGTTCTTCGATGCGTGGGCCACGATGGCGTGGACCATGCTGACCTCGGCGGTGTACTGCTCCTTCGTGCTTTGGGTGCTCAGCGAATACGAGGTGACGGCCGAGGGCGCCACGGAGCTGGCCATCCGGAACCTGTTTTTCTTTCTCGCCGCCATCGTGGTGAATCGGTTCGTCACCGAGAATCGCCGGCAGGCGCTGCGCTACCGGCAACTCGCCGAAGCTCTGGCGGAGACGAACCGGCGGCTGGAGGAGGCGCAGGAGGAGGCGCGGCGCTCTGAGCGGCTGGCGGCGTTGGGCCAGCTTTCGGCAGGGCTGGCGCACGAGCTGAGGAATCCGCTGGCGGTGATCAAGGGCTCGGCGGAAACTCTCATGCGGAAACTTGCCGCCGCGGATCCGCTCACCACCGAGATGGCGGGATACATCTCGAGCGAAGTGAATCGCCTGAACAGCATCGTGACGCGCTTCCTCGATTTCGCGCGGCCGCTCAAACTCGAGCGGCGCCCGGAGCAGATTCCGCCCTTGATCGAGCGGGCGCTGAAGGCGGCGCGCGACCGCTGGCCGGACACCAAGGTGGAAGTGGGGCGGCAATTTGCTGCCGCGCTGCCGGAAATCTCCGTGGACCGCGACCTGGCCGAGCAGGTGTTCACCAATCTGGTGCTCAATGCCTACGAGGCCATGGGACCCAGGGGTGGCAAGCTCTGCGTGGCGGCGGCGGCCGCGCATTCCGACGGGCGGCGCGGTGTGGAGATCACTTTTGAAGACACCGGCCCGGGCATTCCCGCCGAACTGCGCGGGCAGGTTTTCAATCCCTTCTTCACCACCAAGGAAAGTGGCGTGGGGTTGGGACTCTCCATCGTTTCCAAGATTGTGGACGATCACCGCGGGTGGATTCGCCTGACGAGCGAGCCTGGAAAAGGCGCCTGCTTCCGGGTATTCCTGCCGGAGGGCGAACCCCCGGAAGCAGCGATCGAGTGAGGAAACGCGTGGGAAAATCCGCGCTCGCTATTTCGGCTGGAACGGCTCGCCACCATGGGGCGAAAACTGGGTCAACGCGCCGTCAAGCGGACCGGCTGCCGGCGGCACGGCCACTGTGTCTTTGAAGAGAATGTCGAGGGGTGCGATCTGGCGGCCGTAAAGCCGCTCGTTCGCGTCGTCATCCTGCTTCAAAACCTGGCCGTCCAGTGAGACACCTGCAAAGGCGCCGCGCGAGCGCGAGTAAGTCAGGATCTCCGCGTGGAGTTGCAGGTCCGTGGAGCCCTCCGCAGAGCGGCCCACCGGCCCGCCCGCCGCAGAGGCGTCCGCGCCCAGCTTGACCTTGCTCTGCAGAAGTTTCTCCGCGCCCCTGCCGTTCATCACCAGCAGAACGAAGTCCGTGGATTCGCCGCCGATCTGGAAACCGAAGTTGACGCCGCCCACGGTGAACATGGAAGGCGCGCCCCAGAGGCCGTTGCCTCCGCGCCGGCAGACCAACGCACCGCGACCGAAACTGCCGCCCACACCGAAGGCACCCTTTTTCTCTGAGGGAATGATCCCCACGCAAACCGACTTGTCGAGCAAATCGTGCGGGATACCCTTCTCGGGAGTCTTCATGATGTCGGTGATGACTTCCGCCGACTTTTCCAGCCGCTCTGCTTCCTTGTCGGCTGCCAGGCCGACGCGAACGGCGCCGCACAACATGAGCGAGAGACCTGCCACCAGTACATAGCGCATCTGTAACTCCTCCCAACAGATTTCTGGCTGCGGAGACTTGCCACCGTGTGTTTGCGAATACCAGCCCTTGAACGCCCTTGAAACTGCTATTGTGCCACAGTCCGGAACTGCGGGACGGGAAAGTTTTGGCGGCAACCCCGCGTCGGCGCGATGCTCTCCTCGCCCTGAACCGTACCAGCGCAAGCGGAAACGCAGGGAACAGTTCTCACCGCGAGAGCATGCTTCCACGGCCAGAGCTTGCCTTGAGCCAGCCGAAGGGATGGCCGTGCTACTTTCCCAGGGAAGCGCGTGCGGCGCGCACGGCTTCCACGTACTTGCGCGCGTTGGCGGAGATCACGTCAAGCCTGCCTTCGCGCAAGGCCTTGAGATCGACCAGCTCACCGCCCACCGCGACCGCGGCCGCTCCCGCCTTGATGAATTCGGGAGTCGTCTCGAGGTTGACGCCGCCGGTGGGCACGAACTCGATTTGCGGGAAGGGGCCTTTGAGCGCCTTGAGGTATTGGGGCCCGCCGACGGGTCCGCACGGGAAGATCTTCACCATGTCCGCACCGGCCTGCCAGGCGGTGACGATTTCCGTGGGCGTCAAAGCGCCAACTATGCAAGGCTTGCTGTAACGACGAGCCACCTCAATGACGTGCAGGTTGAGCGAAGGGGTGACAATGAATTCCGCTCCGGCGAGCAGCGCGGCGCGGCAAGTCTCCGGGTCGAGGATCGTGCCTGCGCCCAGCAGAACCTTGTCACCGAATTTTTCCGCCACCTTCTCCATCACCCGGATGGCACTCGGAACCGTCATGGTGATTTCGGCGATTCCGATGTTGCCTTCGATGATGGCTTCCGCCGCGCGCAGGGCGTCTTCCGGCGAAGGCGCGCGCACGATCGGCACCACGCCGACTTCCCGAATCAGTGCGAGGGATTTTTCTTTTGACCAAGACATCGGTTTCTCTCCTCCCCCGTTACGAATTCTGGACTTCACGCCTGCGGTCCACGCAGGCGCGTCTCAGCGGGCAACCCGGAGGCTGGCGCCCTTGAGCAGGCTCTCGACTTCGGGAAGCGTCGCCCAGTTGAAGTCGCTGGGCATCGAGTGTTTCAGCGCGCTGAAGGCGTTGCCGTATCGGACCGCGGCTTGGTAAGAATCCTTCGCCAACCGTCCATAGATGAAGCCCGCGCTGAAGGAATCGCCGCCCCCCAGGCGGTCGACGATTTCCAGTTCATACTTCACATCGTCGTAGAACTTGCCGTCCGCGCAGGCGATGGCGGTCCAGGTGTTGCGCCACACCAGGGGGTTCTCGCGCAGAGTAATGGCCACGGCCTGGAAATGGAATTTCTCCTGGAGCCGCCGCGCGACTTCTTTATACGACTCGGCCGAGACTTGCGTGAACCCTTTCTCCTCCGTCTTCCCTTCCGCTTTGATCTTGAAGACCACGTTCGTGTCTTCTTCCGTGGTGATTAGGACGTCCACGTATTCCATGAGAGGTTCCTGCACGGACTGGGCTTTTTCCGGCGACCACAATTTTCCGCGATAGTTCAGGTCGTAGCTGACCGTGAGGCCTGCTTGCTTGGCGGCTTTCAAGGCCTCAAGGGCGACGGCCGCGGCGGAATCGCTGAGCGCCGGGGTGATGCCGCTGGTATGAAACCAGCGGGCGCCTTCCATCACTTTCTTCCAATTCACTTCGCCGGGTCGTATGGCGCTGATGGCGGAATTCCGGCGGTCGTACAGCACGGAACTGGCACGGGGCGCCGCGCCGAACTCCACGAAGTAGAGACCCATGCGGGCCTCGGCGTCAGAAGCCCATACCAGGTGCGAGGTGTCTACGCCGGCTTGGCGCGCGCGGTTTTCCGTAAGGCGTCCCAGGGAATTCTGCGGCAGGCGAGAGACCCAGGCGCTCTTCAAACCCAGGCGGGCGACGCCCACGGCGACGTTCAGCTCGCCGCCGCCGATTTGAACGTCCAACGTCGCCGTCTGCTCCAGGCGCTGGAAGTGTGGCGGCGACAGACGAATCATGGCTTCGCCAAAGGTGACAACGTCAGGCATGAAACCCTCCCCCGATCGCTTCCTACCCAACGAGCAACCGCCCACTATAGGACGTTCCCGCGAGAATTGCAGCCCATTTTCCAGGCGCAGCGGCGCGGTCTCCCTCAACCGGGGGTGCGCTTTTCGCGTTGTAAGAAGAAGACACGCCCCGCGGCCGGCGTTCTTGACTTTGCACGGAACTACAGCATAGATTGAACATTTATGTTCCTGACGCAAGTGCGCCTCTAGTCGAGGGCGCGTGAACCCCCATGGCGGATGAAGTGGAGAGGACTATCCTCGGCAATATCATCTCGGCGCGCCGGCGTGCGCTGGACGAAACGTGCTGGGCCATTCCCCTGGAGCGGGTGCAGCATGCGGCGGAGGCACGGGAGGAGCGGCGCGATTTTGCCGCGGCCGTCGCCTCCGGCGCCGCCCTTTCCGCCCAAGCGAGAGTGCGCGTGATCGCGGAGCTCAAGCGAGCGTCGCCTTCGCGGGGGCTGCTGCGGCAGCAATATCGCCGCCGCGAGATCGCTCTAGGCTATGCCGCCGCGGGGGCCGCGGCGCTTTCGGTGCTGACGGAGCAGCAGTACTTTCTCGGCTCAGTCCCCGACTTGGCGGAGGCACGCGGTGCCGTGGAGCTGCCCGTGCTGCGCAAGGACTTCATCCTGGAAAGTTACCAGGTCTACGAGTCTGTGGCGGCGGGCGCCGACGCCCTGCTGCTGATCGTGGCCGTGTTGCCGGATGGAGATTTGCGGAGCATGATCGAGCTGTGTCAGCGATTGCGAATCGACGCCCTGGTTGAGGTTCACACAGAACCAGAACTGGACCGGGCACTCGCGGCGGGCGCTCGGATGATCGGCGTGAACAACCGCAATCTGAAAACCCTGGAAGTGAGCCTGGACACTTCGTTTCAGTTGCGAGCGAAGATACCGCCCGGCTGCATCACCGTCAGCGAGAGCGGGATCAAGACGACCGCGGACCTGCGGCGTCTGGCGGAAGCGGGCTTTGATGCGGTCCTGATCGGTGAACGCCTGATGACGGAGCCGGACCCTGGCCAAGCTCTGCGGGAGTTGCTGGCCGGTTTCGAGGGGCCGGCCATTCGAGAGACTCGGGCGGATTGAACGTCCAGCCGGCTGACGGCCTCAGCGACTCCGGTGAAAGAAAAAGATGCCGACACGGGTGAAGATTTGCGGGATTACGCGGCTGGAAGACGCGCAACTTGCCGTCGAACTGGGAGCAGCCGCGTTGGGCTTTAATTTCTATCCGCCCTCGCCGCGGTATATCCCGCCGGCATCGGCACGAAAGATCGTGATGAAACTACCCCCCCTGGTCACGGCCGTCGGTGTCTTCGCGGATGAAACGGAGGACGAGCGCGTGGCGGGCGTGGCTCGGGAGGCCGGGGTCACCACGGTGCAATTGCACGGCGCACAGTTACCGCCGCTGGACCGGGCCTTGGCGAATTTCAAGCTGATTCGAGCTGTGGCGGTCACCGATGGATTCCGCGCTGAAACGCTCCGGGAATTACGCGCCGACGCGTTCCTGCTGGATGCCTACGACCCAAAACTCCTCGGCGGGACAGGCAAGCCCTTCAACTGGAGCTTGGCCCGAGAGGCGAATCGGTTCGGGACCATCATCCTGGCCGGCGGTTTGACACCCGAAAACGTGGGGCAAGCGATACGGGAAGTTCGGCCCTTCGCGGTGGACGTGGCCAGCGGCGTTGAAGCCGCGCCCGTCGTCAAGGACGCAGGCAGGCTACAGGCCTTTTTCCGAGAGGTTGAGCGTGCCGATCGATCATTCGACCATGCGATCTGAACCCAACACCGGGCCGAACGCGCGCGGGCGCTTCGGGGAATTCGGAGGGCGCTATGTGCCCGAGACTTTGATGCATCCGGTCGAGGAACTCGAGCAAGCCTACCAGCTTGCTCGCGCCGACCCGAACTTCAAGGCAGAACTGGATCGGCTCCTGATGGATTTTGCCGGCCGGCCCACGCCGCTCTTCCATGCCCGAAGGCTGACGGAGCGCTTGGGCGGCGCGCAGGTTTATCTGAAGCGCGAAGACCTGCTGCACACCGGCGCGCACAAAATCAACAATTGCCTGGGACAGGGATTGCTGGCGCAGCGCATGGGCAAGACCCGGCTGGTGGCGGAGACCGGGGCAGGTCAGCACGGCGTGGCGACGGCCACCGTGGCAGCGCTGCTGGGCCTGGAATGCGTCGTGTACATGGGCGAGGAAGACATGGCGCGGCAGGCTCCCAACGTCTTCCGCATGCGGCTGCTCGGCGCGCAGGTGGTTCCCGTCTCCTCAGGGTCCAAGACGCTCAAGGACGCGATCAACGAGGGCATGCGCGACTGGGTGACGAACGTTCACAACACTCACTACCTGATGGGATCGGTGCTGGGCCCGCATCCCTACCCGATGATGGTGCGCGACTTTCAAAGGATCATCGGCCAGGAAACGCGCCGGCAGATTCTGCAGAGCGTGGGAAGGCTGCCGGATCTGCTCTGCGCCTGCGTGGGAGGAGGGAGCAATTCCATCGGCCTGTTCTACGATTTCATACCCGACACGAGCGTGAAGATGCTGGGCGTGGAGGCGGGCGGGCGAGGGCCGAATCTGGGCGAGCACGCGGCGCGCTTCGCGGGTGGAAAGCCGGGCGTGCTCCACGGCTCGTACACGTACGTGTTGCAGACGCAAGACGGCCTGATCGCCAGCACCCACTCGGTTTCCGCGGGACTCGACTATCCCGCCGTGGGGCCTGAGCACGCCGCGCTGTTTCGCCAGGGGCGCGTCGAGTACACCCACGTGAGCGACCACGAAGCGCTGGAAGCGGCGCGCCTGCTCTCGCAGGTGGAAGGAATTATTCCTGCGCTCGAGCCGGCGCACGCGCTCGCCGAGGTTGTCAAGCGCGCGCCGGGAATGCCGCGCGACTGGATCATCGTGGTGAATCTCTCGGGCCGCGGCGACAAGGATTTGGGGATCTTTCAGTCGGCAGGGATTCTATGATTTTAGCCATCAGCGGTCAGCACTCAGCCGTCAGCTTAGAGCTTTAGCTGAAAGCTGATCGCTGAGTGCTTCTCTATGGATTTCGGATGCCCTCACTTTCTACAACGCGCATCGAGGCCCGGTTTCGTTACCTGCGCGCGCAGCACGCGAAGGGCCTGATCGTCTATCTGACCGCGGGTGATCCCACCTTGGGCGCCACCGGAGAGTTGTTGTCGGCGCTCGACCGGGCGGGAACGGATGTGATCGAGCTGGGCGTGCCTTTTTCCGATCCGCTGGCCGATGGGCCGGTGATCCAACGCGCCTCGGAGCGAGCGCTGCGCGCCGGGGCGACGCTGCGCAAAATCCTGGAGCGATTTCCAGGCTGGCGTAAGGCTGTGCGGGCGCCGATGATCCTGTTCAGCTATTACAATCCGATTTTGCAGTATGGCCTGGAGGAATTCGCTGCGACCGCTGCGCAGGTGGGAGCCGATGGCGCACTCGTCGTGGACTTGAGCCCCGAAGAAGCGGAGAATTACCTTCGTGCGATGCGGGCGCAGAACCTCGACACGGTTTTTCTCGCTTCGCCTACATCGCCCGACGACCGGCTGGAACGCGCCGCAAAACTCTCGACGGGTTTCCTCTACCTCATCTCGCGGACCGGTGTGACGGGGGAGCGAAGTGAGATTGCCTCGAGCGTGCGGCCGCTGGCGGAGCGCGCGCGGCGGTTCACCTCCCTGCCGCTTGCCGTGGGATTTGGAATCTCGACCGCGGCACAGGTTCGCGAGGTGCAGGCGCACGCGGACGCTGCCGTGGTGGGCAGCGCGGTCGTGCACGCCATTGAAGAACGATACTCCCGAGAAGGACCGGCGGCGATTGAACATTTCGTGCGCGGGCTCAAAGCAGGGACGGGGGGTCAACCCGTATGAACGACCTCGATGGCTGGCGCAAGCGAATCGACGAGATCGACCAGCAACTCGTGAAACTTCTGAACGAGCGCTCACGATGCGCCGTAGAGATCGGCCACTGGAAGAAGAAACTGGATCTTCCGGCATGGCAACCGGAGCGCGAGGCCGAGATCCTGCGCAATGTCGTGAAGGCAAACGGCGGGCCCCTCGATGACGCTGCCATCCGCCGCCTGTTTGAGCGCATCATTGACGAGGCGCGTTCACTCGAGCGGCATTCCATGGAAGCGGGAAGTTCCTTGCGGAAGGAGTGATGCTTTATGGTGGTCGTGATGCAGGAAGGCGCGACCGAGGAAGAGATTCAGCGCGTTATTAATAAATTGATGAATATGGGATTTGATATCCACCGTTCGACCGGAGCGCGCCACACGGTGTTGGGGGCGGTGGGCGCCAAAGTGGATTTCGATACCCGCGACATCGAGCTGCTGGCGGGGGTCGAGGAAGTCTTGCGGATTACGGCGCCTTATAAGCTGGCCAGCCGGCATTTCCGCCCGGAGGGGTCCATCGTGCAAATGGGCCGGGGCGTTGCCATCGGGGGCGAAGAGGTGGTGGTGATGGCCGGCCCGTGCAGCGTGGAAAGCGCCGAACAAATCGAGACCGTGGCCGCCTGGGTCGCACAGCACGGCGCGCGGGTGTTGCGTGGAGGCGCTTTCAAGCCGCGCTCTTCTCCATACAGTTTCCAGGGGATCGGTCCCCAAGGGTTGGAACTCCTGCGCCGGGCTGCGGACAAGCACAGCCTCCTCGTCGTTTCCGAGGTCATGGACCAAACCCAGATTCCCCTCCTGCTCGACTTCGTGGACATGCTCCAGGTGGGCGCCCGCAACATGCAGAATTACAACCTGCTGAAAGAACTTGGCAAAGTTTCAAAACCCATTCTGCTGAAGCGCGGAATTTCCGCCACCATCGAGGAGTTGCTGCTCTCCGCCGAATACATCATGTCCGGCGGCAACTACAACGTGGTGCTGTGCGAGCGAGGCATTCGGACCTTTGAAAGCGCTACGCGCAACACGCTGGATATTTCCGCCATCCCGGTCATCAAGAAGCTCTCTCACTTGCCGATCGTGGTCGACCCCTCGCACGGGACGGGGCGGCGGGACAAAGTAGCTCCCATGGCGCGCGCCGCCCTGGCCGCCGGCGCCGACGGCCTGCTGATCGAAGTTCACAACGACCCCGAAAAGGCGCTGAGCGACGGCGCGCAGTCCCTCTTCCCCGAGCAGTTCGAGCAATTGATGAAAGAATTACGCATGATTGCGCCGGCAGTGGGGAGAAAGCTGCAAGGACAGTCTAAAGTTGAAAGTTGAAAAGTCGAAGAGTTGAAGGGAAATGCCGCAAAGCTTCGTGTTGCGGCTCCTGCAATTACCTCTGAAACGCAGTTGGGGGTTGATTCCTTGGGAGAAGCACTGTCAGAGCCAACCTTTCGCCGCGTCGCGATTGTCGGTTTGGGCTTGGTGGGCGGATCGTGGGGGCTGGCGCTCAAGAGGGCGGGCTTCACGGGCCGGCGCGTCGGCTGTGATCGTCAGGAGGTAGTTGACCGCGCCATCGGCCGGGATCTGGTCGATGAGGGGAATCCCGATGTGGCGGAGGCCGTCCACGGGGCGGATCTCGTTATCCTGGCGACGCCGGTCGGAACTATTCTCGATTTGCTGCCAGCGCTGAAGACAGCTTGCGTCTTCACCGCGCTCGTAACCGATGTGGGCAGCACGAAGCGGCTCATCTGCCAGCGGGCGCACGAGGTGTTCGGAGAAGCGCCCCTGTTCCTGGGCGGGCACCCCCTGGCCGGCAAGGAACGCTCGGGCGTAGAAAACGCCGATGCAAAGCTCTTTGACCGGACTCGCTACGTACTGACTCCCCTCGCGCCTGCGCATCAATCCGATATGCGTGTGCAGCGCTTTGCGGCGCTCCTCACCTCCCTCGGAGCGCAGCCGTACTGGACCGACGCGTCGAGTCATGATCGTGCGGTCGCCTTCCTGAGTCACTTGCCGCAACTCCTGTCCACCAGCCTTGCCAGCCTGATCGCGGACCAGGGCGCAGAAGGGCGGCTCCCCTTGGAACTCGCGGCGTCGGGGTTCCGCGACGTGACTCGCCTGGCCGAGAGCCCTTACTCCGTCTGGCGCGACATTTGCCTGACGAATATCGAGAACCTCCAGATGGCGCTGGAAGCGCTGATTCAGAAACTGGAGTCGATGAAATTGCACTTGAGTGACCGCGAGCTGGAGCGCGAGTTCCAGCAGGCCTCGCGCCTTCGCGACAAGCTGCGCGAGATCAGCTAACGCTACAGTTGGCGCGCTTAAGCCCTCGCCTATAGACCTCTTCCGCCGCTGGGCGAAGGGCAGGGCCGCAGGCGCGGCGCGTCATCTTCCGCCGAGGCAAGATCCGGGAGGAGGTTCATGCTGAAACAAGTTCTGGAAATACTCGCGACGACCCCGGAGAAGTTGAGGCGCGAAATCTCCACGATGTCGCGGCGGGAGATGCAGACCCGCGCCGTGCCGAACAAGTGGTCAGTCCAGGAGGTGTTGGCGCACCTGGCCGATGTGGAGGAACTTGGCATGCGGTCGCGCGTCGCGGCGATGGTCGAGCAGGTAAACCCCACCCTGCCGTCATTCGATCAGGAGGCGCGTGCGGCCGAAATGGAATACAACAGGCTAGACCCTCGGCGGAGCGTAGCCAGTCTCACGCGCCAGTGTCGAGCCAACGTGAAGTGGCTTCGAAAGCTTCGACCCGGTCAATTGAAACGCAAAGGGGTCCATCAAAAAGTGGGGGAGATTTCCGCTGAGGAACTGATCACCGAGTGGGCATTTCACGACTTGGGCCATTTGAAGCAGATCCTGGAGATCAAGCGCTACGCCCTCTACCCGCATATGGGCAACATGCGGGCTTTCTACCGACTGAGCTGAGTGCGGTTCTCCGGGGCTCAGGGCACGCCACACCCTGGGCGGTAAATCCAGGTGAGACCGCACGGGGGCGTTACCGCAGGAGTTTTCTTGAACAAGGTTTATCCGAACGCCGATGCGGCGATTGCCGACCTGCCCGATGGCGCAACGATCATGGTGGGAGGCTTCGGGCTTTGCGGAATTCCGGAAAACCTTATTGAAGCGGTACGCCGCAAGGGCGCCCAAAATCTCACCGTAATCAGCAACAACGCCGGCGTGGATGGATTCGGAGTGGGCCGGTGGCTCAGCAACCGGCAAATCACCAAAATCATCGCCACGTACATAGGCGAGAACAAGCTGTTCGAGGAGCTGGTTTTGAAAAGAGAATTGGAAGCCACACTGCTTCCGCAAGGAACTTTCTCGGAGCGCATCCGCACGGGCGGCGCCGGGATTGCGGGATTCTACACGCCCGTGGGGGTGGGGACGGTGGTTGCGGAAGGCAAGGAGGTGCGCGAATTTGACGGGCGAAAGCATCTGCTCGAGCGCGGGTTGACGGCGGACTTCGCTTTGGTCAAGGCCTGGAAGGGCGACCGCTGGGGGAACCTGATTTACCGGAGGACCGCACGGAACTTCAACCCCATGATGGCGACGGCGGCGAAGGTGACCATCGCGGAAGTTGAGGAACTGGTCGAGCTCGGCGAGCTCGATCCGGACGCGGTTGTGACCCCGGGCATTTACGTGCAGCGGATTCTGCAAGGGGCGAATTACGAGAAGCGCATCGAGAGACGGACGGTGAGAAAACGAGCTGATGGAAAAGCGTGAAATCATCGCGCGGCGAGTGGCGCAAGAGCTGAGAGACGGCTACTACGTGAACCTGGGAATCGGCATGCCGACGCTCGTTGCGAATTACGTGCCGGCCGGCATTGAGGTCGTGCTGCAGGCTGAGAATGGCATGCTGGGCGTCGGTCCCTTCCCGTGGGAAGGCGAGGAAGACGCGGATTTGATCAACGCCGGGAAGGAGACGATCACGGAGATTCCGGGCGCCGCGTATTTCTCCAGCGCCGACTCGTTCGCGATGATCCGCGGCGGGCACATCGACCTGACGGTCCTGGGCGCTATGGAGGTTGACGAAAAAGGTGACCTCGCCAATTGGATGATCCCCGGGAAAATGGTGAAGGGAATCGGAGGCGCCATGGATCTGGTGGCCGGTGCCAAGCGGGTGATTGTTGCCATGGAGCACACGGCCAAAAACGGCCGCCCTAAAATCCTGAAGCAGTGCACGCTGCCGCTGACCGGCGAGGGCGTCGTGAACACGATCGTCACCGAACTGGCATACATTGACGTCACACCGGACGGCTTAGTCCTGAAAGAGCTTGCCCCGGGCGCGACGACCGAAGCCGTGCAGAGACTCACCGAGGCGGCGCTGCGGATTGATCCGAACCTGCGCGAGTTTCCCATCTAACGGGATGGTGGAAGAGGCCCTCGGGGTCTCTGGCTGCGGTGATTGCCTGTTGTAGCGCCGAGCTTTAGTGTTCGTTGCCAAGACATACTTTACACGGGGTGCCAGGACATCCTTTACACCTCCGTCTCCTTTCTGGGGCCGTGGGACCCGGAGGGAGCCCGGAGGGCGACCGGAGGGTCCCACGGCCCGGCGGC
>Ga0208192_1000775_pt1 | contig 22740 bp, 21 predicted proteins | sample June2015DPH_13_1_2_FD_184711 | JGI IMG/M metagenome (GOLD analysis project Ga0208192, IMG submission 184711) | Peatland microbial communities from SPRUCE experiment site at the Marcell Experimental Forest, Minnesota, USA - June2015DPH_13_150... | ecosystem: Environmental > Terrestrial > Soil >... | reverse complement strand
GATGCAGAACGCCGAGATCGCTCAACAGATGGGCCGGCTGCATATTCCCGAGGGACTTCTCGTCCCGCCCCAGGACATCCGCCGATTGCCCCCCAAACAGGTGGCCCTCATGTTGACCGGCAGCCAGGGCGAGCCGATGGCGGCGCTCTCGCGGGTCGCGGTGAAAAGCCACCGCTTCGTCTCGGTCGAGCCCGGCGACGATGTGGTGATTTCGGCGCGCGTCATTCCCGGCAACGAGAAGTCGATCTTCCGCATGATGGACCATCTCTACCGCCGCGGCGCTCACGTCCACTATCAGGATGGCAGCCAGCCGCCCGTCCACGTTTCCGGGCACGCCAGCGTGGAAGAATTGAAGCTGATGCTGAACCTCATCCGGCCCAAGTATTTCGTCCCTATCCACGGGGAATACCGCCAGCTTTTTCGTCACGTGGAAACTGCGCAGCAATTGGCGGCGGTCTCAGGCGAGGTCTTTCTTCTGGAAAGCGGTGACGTGCTGGAATTTGACGCCCAAGGCGCGCGCCGCAGGCCGCGCGTGAAGGTCGGCCGCGTCTGCATTGACGTGGGCACCTTCGACGAGGTCGGCGACGTCATCCTGAAAGAGCGACGCCACATTTCCGAAGACGGCATTGTGATCCCCATTATCGCCATCAACGAGCACACCGGAGCGCTTGAAGCCGAACCGCAGATCGTTTCGCGCGGCTTCGTGGCGTTCGATGAGGCCAAGGACCTGATGGAAAGCGCCCGCCAGGTGATTTTGAAAACCATCGAGAAATCCAATGTGGAGGAAGTCGGCGACTGGGGCGTGATTAAAGAAAAAATCCGCACCGCGCTGCGTAAACACTTCGACCAGGAAACCGGCAAGCGGCCCATGGTGGCGCCGGTGGTGCTGGAAGTGTGACGATTTTGGATTTTGGATTAGGCATTTGTCCGCTGTCAGTTGTCCGTTGTCCGTGGCTGTCAGTTGTCCGCCTGTACACCAGTTTGACGGTCAGTGAAAAACTGAATTACCGAAGGACTGAGAGCAACGGACAACGGACGTCTTCCCAATCCAAAATCTAAAATCCGAAATCCAAAATTCCGGTGATTAGTCCTTGACAAGCAACCCCTATCTTAGTATCCTTTATCTAAAGCTAGTTGGTCATAGGACCGGGGTGTTTGGAGCGTACGCGCCAAGGAGGTTTCTGTGTGCCTGCGCAAATCGCCCGTTCGAACGCCCGCCATTCTAGTCGCCCATCAGCTTAACGCCCAGAAGTCTACCGGTCCGCGAACCCCGGCGGGCAAGGCCCATTCTTCTCTCAATGCCTCAAAGCAGGGCAGATTTGCCCACCGGTTGCCGCAGAAATTCCGTGCGGGCGGGGCAGGCGGCGCCGCAGCGCTTTTCGAGAGGTTCGGTCAGCAAATCTCACCGACCTATCGGCCCGAAAGTGCAGTCGAGGCGATCCGACACAACTGGATGGCGAATACTCTCGCTTGCGCGGCCTGGAAAGCCGAGAAAGTGAGGTGGCCGACGTGACCCACCATAGGTTGATTCGATCTTCTGAACCACCTCAGATTTGCCATTCCAATTCCAGGGGATACTCCACCTCTGAAAAACCGCGAAACGAAACTGGAATGTCTTTTAGAATGAGCACGGTAAGCTTGGCGGAGAGAGCTGCCCGAAAAAAAGATGTTAAAAATGAGGTTCGAAGCCACCATGTTGTTGAAAACAAACACAAATGCCTTTGGAACGAAGCCATTCTTTAGGTTCAAAGCCAAATGTTGCGCAAAATCTCGCAACTGGTGCCGTTCCAACTTGTTGCGCCTAATCCGCGTAAGTCAAGTACCGTCTGACGCTGGGCAGGACAGGAACTGAACTCACCGCCTCATTAAGTTGGAACGGCACTGGCCTGATGCTAACGGCTTACGGCTAAGACTTGAGTGGGCGGGCGTTGTGGACGAGGGCCATTAAACACGTTGAAACTGTAGTTACTGGAGAGTTACGGAGATGCCAGGCCCGAACGGAAAAGGAAGAAATGGCAAGGCTATGGATTCCCGCTCTTCGGCGGGCTCGGGGCAGGCTTTACGCGGGAATGGCGGCAGCGCGGAGACCGGCGCTGGAGTCGGCCCAATCCAGGAGCCGCCTTTGCGGCAAGCGCTCGAAAATCGGCTGCGGCATCGCGTCTTCCGCCTGCGGCGACCCAGCCTGTGGGATCGGGTGAAATATGGGTTGGATGATAACGGAAATCCCCCGCCGCCGCGAACCGAGCTGGAGAAGCTCGAAGCAATCGAGGGCTAATCGGCAATGGCACAGGCACTCATGCCTGTGCTCTTCTCCGATCCGGTCGCGCGAGGGCTAATCCGCATGAGGTGTCTCAGGAGGACAGTGGCGATCGGGAAGCGGCGGGATCGTCGATTCTCGATTGCCGATTTTCGATTTCTGATTTGTGATTGATGGGCGCCTGGCGTGGCAACGGAAACGCAGTCGCGTGTTACACTCAGCGAGGCGTTAAGGATGCGTTTGGATATGAAGAACCAGTTTCCAATTTCCAGTTTCCAGTTTCCGCTTGCCAGGCTTGGCTTGGTGGCCATCGCCCTGACAGTGGTAGTTGGCTCGTTGCCTGCGCAGGAAGACGCGTGCCTGAATCGCACTGTGACCGTGAGCGTTTTCAACGCCGAGGATGAGCCGGTGAGAAGCTTGGACGCCGCGCATTTCCGCGGCAAGATTCAGGGCGGAAACAGCGAGATTACTTCCGCGAAATACGACGGAAGTCCGCACCGGTTGCTTTTTCTCGTAGACGCAAGCGCGGCCATGACTCGGGACCAAGCCAAGTGGCGGTCGGAGCTCGCGATGGCCGAAGGCTTGATTTCGTGGATGCCTGCACAAGCGCCGGTGGCGTTGCTGACATTCGCAAATCCTAAGCCAGAGAAGATCGATTTCAGTCAAGGCCGCGAGGCGGTGAACACAGCGTTAGCCGGGCTCGAAGCGAGTTCTGGTGCGGGACCGGGTGGAACGGCAGAGAACGGTCTCTCCGATGCGATGACGCAGGCGCTCGCGATGCTTGGGGAGCCTCATCCCGGCGACGTGATTTGTCTGATTGCCGATATGAGTGGGGATTGGAGCCCGGCGCAGAAGAACGATGCCGAGCAGAAAATGCTGGCGGGCGGAGTCCGCCTGTTCGGTTTTCTGCCGGAGTCAGCTCTCGCGACCGGGGGCGCGGCGGCGACGGATTCGATAGGCGCAGCGGCGCTTCGCGACTTGATCGAAGCGACCGGCGGGGACTACTTGATCTTTTCTTCCACTCCAAACCAATCGGCGGCGGCCGGAGCTACCGATCTGACGCCTCAAGATCGCAACAAGCTTCTCGTGGCCTCGCGCAGCTTCGCTCAGGAGATGACTGAGTCTTACATCCTTCACATCAAGCTGCCTCACCTCGCCGAAGGAGGCAGTGAATGGACGCTGGAAGCGTTGGGTGACGCGAAGGCAAAGGATGCGCATTGGCGGGTGATTTATCCCAAGCGGCTGGCAAAATGCCCGTAGCGATTTTGGATTTTAGATTTTGGATTTTGGATTAGGAATTCACATTTTGGGTGCGCAATGGACGAGCAGACTTTCAAAGCGAAGACGAAGAACTAATGATTTTGGATTTTAGATTTTGGATTTTGGATTAGGAATTCACATTTTGGGTGCGCAATGGACGAGCAGACTTTCAAAGCGAGGACTAAGGATTTTGGATTGGCAGTTATTCAGCTTGTTGAAACACTTCCGAGAACCCGTTCCGCAGATATAATCTGCCGCCAACTGCTCCGCTCGGCTACCTCTGTGGGCGCGAACTATCGGTCGGCGTGTCGAGGAAGGTCAGGCTCAGACGTGATTGCGAAGTTAGGAATCGTTGAGGAGGAAGCGGATGAGTTGATCTATTGGCTCGAAATCTTGGAGGGGGCCAAACTCGCAACAGGTGATAAGCTCAGTGCTCTATCGAAAGAAGCGAACGAGATCGTCGCTATGACCGTCGCCTCCATCAAGACGTTAAGGAAACGAGAGCGAGGCGATCAGCGCTCAATCCACAATCTAGGATCCAAAATCCAAAATAGTATGATTGTGCGGAAGCGAGAGCTAGGCGATCATCGCTTAATCCAAAATCCAAAATCTAAAATCCAAAATTAAAAACATGCCAATTTATCAAGCCATCGTATTAGCCGTCGTTCAAGGCCTGACGGAATTTCTGCCCATTTCGAGCACAGCCCATCTGGTGCTCTTTCCGTGGCTCTTGGGCTGGAAGGATCCGGGCCTGACGTTCGACGTGGCCCTACACGCCGGAACGCTAGTGGCGGTGCTGCTCTACTTCTGGCGTTTGTGGGTCGAAATGCTAATGGCGGTGGCCGGCGTCGGTGGCGCCGCGCCCGAGAAGATCAGCGAACACCGCAGGCTCTTCTGGTTCCTGATGCTCGGCACAATACCGGGCGGCATTGCGGGCTTGCTTTTCGAGCACGCCGCCGAGGAGCAGTTCCGCCAGCCGCTGGTGATTGGCCTGGCCATGATCATCGTGGCCCTGCTGATGTGGGCTGGTGAGCGCGTGCAGCACAGCAAGGCGGCGCTCAAGGACGTGAGTTTCGTTGACTCGGTTGTGGTAGGTGTGGCTCAGGCTTTCGCGGTGATTCCGGGTGTCTCGCGTTCCGGCGTCACCATGACGGGCGGCCTGTTCCGCGGCTTGAGTCGTGAAACCTGCGCCCGATTTTCCTTTCTCCTGTCCACGCCGCTCATCGCCGGCGCGGTGTTGAAAAAAGGCTGGGAGATTCACCACGAAGGAATTCCGGCAGACATGCGCCTGCCCTTCATTCTGGGCGTTATCGTGTCGGGCTTGGTGGGCGTGGCGGTGATTGCCTTCCTGATTCGTTACCTCGAGCGCCGCACTTTCAAGATTTTCGTTGTGTACCGCATAGTGCTGGGCGTGATAGTATCGATCCTCGGATGGGGATTGCGTCACTGACCGCCAGGTATCGGGTGTCGGCGCCCAGCTTATTCTGACACCCGCCACTTCGGCGGCTCGCTCCGCGAGGGCGGAGCCTGCAAGGTTTTCTCGCCAGTTCGCTGTCGCGAGGTGCGAACATGCCAACGCTGTCCCCTGCGCCACCCGCAAAATCGCGGGACTTCACCGCCAAGCCATCCACATCCAAGCCGCGGTTGCTCGACAAGCGGCGTCAATCGGAGCTGGTGGGATTCCTGCTCAGCGTGGCGGGCTTGCTGTTGCTCCTCAGCCTCGCGTCCTACGTGGCGACCGATCAATCGCTCAACACCTCGATCCCGCCGGGCGGGACCGCGCCCGGCACTCACAACTGGGTGGGACCGGCGGGCTCTTACACGGCGGACTTGCTTTTTCAGGCGCTCGGCTGGGTAGCGTATCTGATTCCCCTCACGCTCTTCGTAGTTGGCATTCGACTGGTCCTGGTGCGCCCGTTTGAAGCGCCGAAGACGAAAGCGGTGGGCTTGTTACTGCTCGTGAGCTCGCTTGCGGCGCTGGCGGAATTGCTGCCTCTCACTCCGCCGGTGGGCGGATTGATTCGCGGGGGCGGCCTGGCTGGTTACCTCCTGGTTGCCGGCCTGGTCCACACGTTCAATCAAGCGGGCGCGTGGATTGTCTCTGGCGCGGCCCTTTTGTCCTCTCTGTTTCTTGTCACTCGATTTTCGTTTTCCGCCGCTTTTGAATTCATCAAAGCAAGGCTGGCTTTTCTGAAAGATATTGCTCTGCGCTTGCGCGCTTGGCGGGAAGCTCGCATTGCCGCTGCCCGGGAACGCCGCTTGAGACGGCAACTGGAGAAGTCGCAAATCGTGGGGAAACCGCCCATCATCGTGCAGCGCGCCTCGACGATCTTCCCGCCTGGCGGGACGGCGACGCCGGCTACTGAGTCGAAAATCGAAAATCGAAATTCGAAAATCGAAATTCGCCCAGCGGGGAACGAATTTCGGGTTTCGAGTTTCGAATCTCGAGCGCAAGAGCGTTCTGCCATCGCTTCCAACCCTGCGCCTGCGGCGCCTCCTGTGGTGCGCGCCCGTGGCCTGGATGACGATCCCGCCCAGCGGGACCAGCGGCCCGCGCCGCCCAGGATTACTGGCCGCAGCGCTCACACCTCATACAAGCTGCCGAGCCCCGCACTCTTGCGGCCTCCCGAGGATTCCCAGGGAATTGACGAAGAGGAGCTCAAGCAGCGCGCCGCGCGCCTGACGGAAAAGTTCAGTGAGTTCGCCGTGATGGGCACGGTGACGCAGATCCATCCCGGGCCGGTGGTCACCACCTATGAGTACAAGCCCGAAGCGGGAATGAAATACAGCCGCATCACCAACCTTGTCGATGACTTGTGCCTGGCGATGAAAGCGGAATCCATTTTGATTGACCGGATTCCCGGCAAGTCCACCGTGGGCATTGAGGTGCCCAACCTCCACCGCGAAATCATTTACCTTCGCGAGATGATCGAATCGAGTGAATTCGGCTCATCGCCCTCGAAGCTCACCCTTTGCCTGGGCAAGGACATCACGGGCAAGATCAAAGTCTTCGATCTCGGCCAGATGCCGCATCTCTTGATCGCCGGGTCGACCGGCTCGGGAAAGAGCGTGTCCATCAACGCTCTGGTGATCTCGATTCTTTGCAAGGCGACGCCGGAGGAAGTGAAGTTCATCATGATCGATCCCAAGCGGCTGGAGCTCGGCCTCTACGATGGCGTCCCGCATTTGTATACGCCCATCGTGACCGAGCCCAAGCAGGCTGCGAATGTGCTGCGGCGGGCGACCATCGAGATGGAGGAGCGCCTGAAGAAACTCGCCGAACACGGGGTGCGAAACATCGAACAGTACAATAAGATTTTCGAGCCTGACTCCACATTGAATCTTTTTGACACCAGCGGCGAGCCCGAGCGGCCGCTGCCTTACATCGTGATCGTCATCGACGAGCTGGCCGACTTGATGATGGTGGAACCGCAGGGCGTCGAGGAATCCATCACGCGCCTGGCGCAAATGGCGCGCGCCGTGGGCATTCACTTGATCCTCGCCACGCAGCGGCCCTCGGTGGACGTGATCACCGGGCTCATCAAAGCCAATATGTCATCGCGAGTTTCGTTCCGCGTCGCTTCCAAAGTGGATTCGCGCACTATCCTCGACGCCAACGGCGCCGAGGCTCTGCTCGGCCGCGGCGACATGCTCTTTATGCCACCCGGCACCGCGCGCCTGCTCCGCCTGCACGGGCCGCTGGTAACCGAGAAAGAAATCGGCAAGGTCGTAGAATGGTGGAAGGCTCAGTCTCAGCCGCACTACAACGAAGAATTCCTGAAGCCGTTCCGGGACAAGGAGCGCGACGTCGAGACAGACGTCGCGGAGGAGGAAGATCCCGCCGAGCTCGACGAAGTTTACAACGAGGCAGTCGAGATCGTGGTCGAGTCCGGCAAGGCCTCAACTTCCTTGCTCCAACGCCGCTTGCGTCTGGGTTACGGGCGCGCCGCGCGATTGATCGACATAATGGAAAAAGATGGCATCGTCAGCGCGCCGGACGGCGCCAAGCCGCGCGAGGTGTTGAAGCGGCCGGAATGGCTGCAGGAGGTGAGAGAATCGCTGCGGTGATCGCGGTCCGGCCCCTAATTCTTAACTCCTAATTCCTGGTTCCTACGTAATCCGCTAACGCCGCTTGCCAGGGGCGCGGCAGTTCGAATCCGGCCTGCTTGAGTGCGGCCATTTCCATCACTGCATACTTCAGCCGAACGCCTCGCCGGCCCATCTGAGCGGAGGGCTTGCCGATCACGTTGAGCGGATCGAGTCCTGCAAGCCGCGCCGCTTCTTGCGCCAGCTCCAGCCGCGAGCAGGCACCCTGGTTCGAGAGATGATAGAGTCCGCAGCGGCGCGCTTCCACAACCTCCATGATCTTCTGTGCCGCGCCGACGGTGTAGGTCGCCGAGCCAAGCTGGTCTGAAGCAACAACAGGTCGTTCGCCAGCGCGTAGCTTTTGCAAGGCCTTTTCGACAAAGTTGGTTTTGCCCGGGCCGAAGAGCAGGGAGACGCGGAAAATCCAATGATTCGCGAGACTCAAGACAATCTGTTCGCCGCGCAGCTTCGTGCGCCCGTAAACCGTGGGCGGGATGGTTGGGTCCGACTCCCTGTAGGGCGATTGCTTCGTCCCGTCAAACACTGCGTCGGTTGAAATGTAGACCATGCCCGCGCCCACTTCGCGCGCCGCCTCTGCCACGTGCCGCGTGCCGTGAAAGTTCACCAGGAACGCCTTGCCCGGCTCGGCTTCGCAGATATCGAGATCGGGAATTCCGGCGGGATGGACCACGGCTTCGGGTCTGAGCCTGGCAAAAGCCGCGCGCACTGCGCCAGCGTCGGTGATGTCCAGCTCAGCGTGCGTGAGCGCGAACACTTCGTGCCGCGTGCTGAAGACCTGAGCCAGAGCATTTCCGAACAATCCCGCCGCGCCCGTAACAACAATTCTCATATTCGCTTGAACCCGTAGATTCGTGTTTTGCCGTGCCTCAAAATGACTATGCTACCACGAGGCCGATACAGAGTCGGCGCTGGCCGTCAACATCCAGGATCAGGGCAAGTACAGATCAGGTCGCGCCTGCGAAACTTTTCTCCTCCCTGCGTGTTTGATTGGATGTGGGAAAGAGGAGGCTGGGAGGAACAACTAATGATCTCCGACATTCGAAAATGGGCATTGTCTGGAAGTCTGGCCAGCGCGCTTGCCTTCGCGACGGGCGCTGTGGCGGCTCGCGCGCAGAACCCTTACGAAACTCCGCCCGGATCGCGCGCCGATCAGCGTGAAGACTGGCGTGAGGCACGGCGGCTCAACTGGCAGACCCAAAGGGATGCACAGCACCTGCGATCCGACATCTATCAGTTTGGCAGGCACAGTCCGGAAGCGAGGGCAGATAGGGAGCGGCTCCGTTATGACAGGCAGAGGCGGAGGGCGCTGCGCCGCGATATCCGGCACGACCGGCGGATCCGCGAATATCGCGAGGACCATTGGCGCTGAAGCGCGCTCTTAGAGGAAGAAGTCTTTTAGGTCCATCGAGGTGTCCTTTGTCCTTGGTCATTTGTCCTTTGCGCCCATTCTCCGCAACCTCGGACATAACAACGGACGAAGGGCGAGTGACAAATGACGAGGGACGAGTGCGGCTCTTACGATATGCTCTTGAGGGCGCTGAGCACTTCATCAACGCTAGGCTGCTCGGCGAGCTCATAGATCTTCATCCAAGCGATCTTTCCTTCTCGGTCGACCACAAATACGGCGCGATCATTGACGCCGCCGAACTGATGCTTGGTGGCGGGAAAAAGCCCGTAGGCTTTTGCTGTCTCCGCGTAAGGCCAGCGGTCCGAAGCGAGAGGGAAATTCAAGCCGCCCAAAGATTCTTGAAACGCAGCGTGGGAAAAAACCGAGTCGGTGGAAATTCCCAGCACTACCGCGCCGTGTCCGACCAGCTTGGCCATATCTTCCTCGAACGGCGGCAGCTCGGCCGAGCACACTGGCGTGAAATCGAGCGCGTAAAAGAGAAGTACGACGTTCTTCCCCCTGTGACTCGAAAGCTGAAACTCTTCCTGTTCATCGCCAATCACAGCGGGCAATTTAAAATCGGGTGCGCGGTCACCAACTTTCAAGGCCATCGAACACCTCTCGAAACAAGAATCCCAACGCGCGCAATCAATCGGCAAGAGCCCTATCAGTACTTCGGCATAGTGAAGTCGACTTGATCGGCCCAAGCGAGCACGCCGCCTTTGAGGTTGTGAATCTTGCGGAAGCCCGCCTTCATGAGAAGACCGACGGCCTGCGCGCTGCGCTGCCCGGAGCGGCAGTGGACGACAATCTCGTCCGCCGAATTCAGTTCGTTCATGCGCTTGGGCACGTCGCCAAGTGGAATCAACGTCGAACCCGGAATCCGGCAAATCTGGACCTCGTGCGGCTCGCGCACGTCGACGAGCACGAACGGCTTTTTCTCGTCCATCATTTTCTTCACTTCTCGCGCGGAAATCTCCGGAACCGTAATCGGGACGATGTGGTCCTCGCCACGAACGCCGCAGAATTGGTCGTAGTCAATCAGCTTGGTGACGGTCGGATGTTCGCCGCACACCGGGCACTCGGGATTCTTGCGCAGCTTGAGCTCGCGGAACTTCATGCTCAGCGCGTCAAAGAGGAGCAACCGGCCGATGAGCGGTTGGCCGCGGCCGATGATCAGTTTGATGACCTCCATCGCCTGGATGCAACCCACGATGCCCGGCAACACGCCCAGCACGCCGCCTTCCGCGCAGCTCGGAACCAGCCCCGGCGGAGGTGGTTCGGGATAAAGGCACCGATAGCACGGCCCTTCCTTCGCATAAAAGACGGACGCCTGCCCTTCGAAACGAAAAATGCTCCCGTAAACATTGGGCTTGCCCAAGAGAACACACGCGTCGTTCACCAGGTATCGCGTCGGAAAATTGTCCGTGCCGTCGGCGACGATGTCAAAATCCTTGAAGATTTCAAGGGCGTTCTCCGAAGTCAGGCGCGTTTCGAATCCCACCACCTCAACGTTGGGATTAATGTCCGCAATGGTCTCGCGCGCCGAAGTCAACTTGGGGCGACCTACGTCGTTCGTGTCATGAATGATCTGGCGCTGAAGGTTGGTGAAGTCCACCACGTCGAAATCAACAATGCCGAGCTTCCCCACGCCGGCCGCAGCCAGATAAAGCGCCAGCGGCGAGCCTAGTCCGCCCGCGCCGATGCACAGCACCTTGGCTTGCTTGAGCTTGAGCTGACCGTCCATCCCCACTTCCGGCATGATGAGATGCCGGCTGTAGCGAAGGATTTCGTCTTTCGTCAGTTTCACCACTGGAGCTTCAATCAGTGTTGCCATAAGGCTGTCCTTTGTCCGTTGTCAGTAGTCAGTTGCCTTCTGTTCTTGACGTGAGCTGTTGTTCTCACTGGGAGCCGAAGACTGATAACTGAGAACTTCCTCCCGCAATTGAGGGCACAATGCTGATCACATCGTTGGTGCCGAGCGGCGTCTGCTCTTTTTGTAAATAGCGAATGTCTTCATCGTTCAGGTAGATGTTCACAAAAGTGCGCAGTTTACCTTCGTCGTTGTAAAGATGGCGGCGGAGGTCGGCGTACTGGCCGGTCAAGCTCGCCAGCGCCTCAGCCACGGTCTTGGCCTCGAGCTCGATCGACTCTTTTTTCTCCGTGTATTGACGGAGCGGAGTGGGAATAATGACTTTCACTGACATTCGATTTCCTCCCTACCCAATACTGGCTGTTTCTCGCCCAATCGTCAGGGCGTCAGGATCTGCAACAGCGGCAATTTGCGCAGCGCCACTATGGATTTGATGCAGCGAGCAGCCTAAGTATCCGGGACTTCTATCGACTCCGGGTCAAAGCGGGAGCGATCGTCGGACAGTACCCATGACGTCAGATCGTTCGGCTCGCCGCGCTCGACGGAGACGATCACGTAAGAATACCACGGCCAAGCGTGATCCCGGTCGTACTGAGATGGCCGCGCCGGATGGTCCGGATGCGAATGGTAATACCCGAGGACCTCCAGCTTGCGCGCCCGCGCGTCCTTTTCCACCCGCAATTGCTCCAGCGGATCGATCAAGAACCGATTGCGCTCAGATTCCCTGCCTGGTTCATCAAGCGGCAGGACTGCTTGGGCCCGTTGCGCGTCATGCCGCAAATTTCTCAGTGGAATAACTTCACGGACTCTCTTTTCCTCACCGTCGGAAACGCCGAGAAGCATTCCACAGCACTCGTTTGGGTAGTCCTCGTGCCCGTGCCTCTTGATTGCTTCCAAATGGCCTGGCAGAACAACTAGAATCATCGTCAATCACTCAATCACCCAATCGCCCGATCACTCGATGCTTCAATGTCCTTCGTTCCAAAATCTCTCGCTCAGATACTTATCCCCGCTGTCCGGGAAAATGGTCACGATGACGCCTTGCCGCGCTTGCTGAGCAACTTTCAAGGCCGCGACCATGGCTGCGCCCGACGAGACGCCGACCAGCAGGCCCTCTTCGCGCGCCAAGCGCCGCGTCATCACGTAGGCTTCTTCCGTTGAAATTCCCAGATCTTCATCCGCAACGCTCGGGTCGTAGATGCCCGGCTTGATGGCGGTGGCCATGTGCTTCATGCCTTCCAGGCCGTGAAAGGGATCGTCTGGCTGGAATGAGATGCATCGTATTTCAGGATTCAGCTCCTTCAATCGCCGCGCCGTGCCCACAAACGTCCCGCTGGTTCCCAGGCCAGCCACGAAGTGAGTGATGCGCGCATCGGTTTGGCTGAAAATTTCCGGCGCTGTACTCTGATAATGAGCTCTCCAATTGGCGGGATTGTCGTATTGATTGGCGTAGAAATAGAGTCCAGAATTCTCCGCAGCCATCTCGCGAACCCCTCGAATGGCGCCATCCGAGCCCTCCATGGGGTCGGTGAAAACGATTTCCGCGCCGTAGGCGTGCAGAATCCGTTTGCGCTCCACGCTCACATTGGCAGGCATGCAGAGCTTGAGGCGGTACCCGCGCGCGGCGCAGATCATGGCGTAGGCAATGCCCGTGTTGCCGGAAGTGGAATCGATCAGAGTTTTTTCCTTCTTCATCAGACCGGCGCGCTCGGCCTCGAGAATGATGTTCAGCGCCGGACGGTCTTTCACCGAGCCGCCAGGATTCTCCCACTCGGCTTTGGCGTAGAATTCGACCTCGGGGAACTCGCGCCCGACCTTCTGCAAGCACAGGAGGGGCGTATTCCCAATCAGGGAGAGCACATCTTTCGGCCCTTCATGGACACGCGAATTTTCTTGGGTGAGCGTCCTTGCATTCTTCATCATAGGTCAAATAAACTTCCATTCTAACATGAGCATGTAGGGCCGACCCTTGGGTCGGTCCCGCTCGGCAGGACCGGGGCAAGCCCCGGCCCTACGCTCAGGACAGGGTGACTCTCGAAGCAGGAGGCGCGGTGACGAACGGAATGGATATTCGTAGGCAGTTTGAACAGGTGGGTTTCGAAGTTGTGGATGCCGGGACTAGTCCAGCGTCCATCGAGGTCACGAAGAATAATTGCAGCCTGGTGTTAATCCGTGATTCAAAGGGCGCATGGGCTCCGTCAGGGCCGCCGCACTTCATGGTTCGACGGCTGAAATGTGAGCTCGAAGACTATGGGTATCAGAAGTTCTGGTACCACGATGGGAAGCGGTTTCCCATCAAGCAGAACGATCTGAAAACTCTCCACATGTTCGACGAAGAAGTCAGGGCCCTCCTCGGTTTGAAATCTCTCTACAACGAGTCTCTCGGTACCACATGCGCGCGCTCCGTTTACGATCGCCTGCACGGACGTCCGGACTAGTCATTGAGCGATTGAGTGATTTGGTGATTGCGTGATTGAAGCCAATCACACGATCGCCTCTAGTTGCCGCTTTTCCGGTTTCCGGCTCCTCTCAATCGCTCAATCACCAAATCACTCAATCACCCAATGACTCCCATCGCTCAATGAGTGATTTTTTCCAACTCCCCCGCGGCGGTATCAATCACGCGCGCTTCATTCTCAAAGACCTTGCCAACCATGTTAATGCCCTCGTCAGCCGCCTGCCAGCGCTTCTGCTCGATTGCTTCGCGAACCGCGGGCAGGGTCTTCACGCCATAGCCTGTATAGAAGCCCGGCGCGTAGATCTGATGTCTGTACCAGGGCCGGCCGGGAAGCCCATCCGGTGTGGTCAGGGTGCGCTCGGCCTGAATCAGCTCTTGGTTAATCGATTGAAGTGACGCGTGGGCCAGCGCCGCGCCACCCTCGCCCTCCGCCTTAGCGAGCGCACGCTGATAGTGTTCTGCGGCCCGGGTCACAGAGACCAGTCCATTTTCCAGAGGCGCGAAATTAAGATAGGGCGGCACCGGCTCGATCGGCGGCGGGACGAACGTCTTCTTGGGATCGGCAGTGGCGGTGAAAACGCCTTCCTCAATCTCACGGTTGCGCTCGCGGATTTCGTCCTGCTTTTCCTTCAAGAGATCCTGCACCTCAGTCACGTAGCGCTTCAGCGTGTCCGCGAAGTCCGTAAAGTCGTAGGGCAGGAGCTCGGCGTCCGCCAAGCGCATCACCGCGGTCCCGGCGGTTTGTGCCAGCGCGCGGCCATACACAAAATCGGTGTCCGCAAAATGGGTATACCAATAGAAGTCATCATAGATCGAATGGTAGATCCCGCCACCGTCTTCCCCGCCATAGCCGAGATTCAGTGACGCGATGCCGAGGTGCTGGAGAAAAGGCGTGTAGTCGGAGCCCGAACCCAGCGCGCCGATTCTCAGGTCACGCCTTTCGCGCGCTTCCCTGCGTTGGTCGATGGAACCGCCGGGCGCGGGGCCGCGGCGAGGGCCCGCGCCCTCGATCCGCCGCAATTGTTCCCGTTTCCAGACCGAAATGTTTTTCTCCGGGTCCTGGACATCTCGCGCCACGCCGTTGATGAATCTCTCGAGTGAATGCGAGCCAGCCATGCCGAGATAGCCTCGCCCGTTGGAGTCGCTGTTGATGTACACCGCGGCGTGCTGTTCCAGTTCGTCGGCGTGCGTCTCCACCCATTCGGTGGAACCGAGCAGACCCGGCTCCTCGCCGTCCCACGCGCAATAAATGATCGTCCGCTTGGGCTTCCATCCCTGCTTGAGCAGCGTGGCCAAAGCGCGAGCCTCTTCGAGCAGGGCGGCTTGCCCGGAGAGTGGATCCTCAGCACCATTCACCCAAGCGTCGTGATGGTTGCCGCGGATGATCCATTGGTCGGCGTCCGTCGAACCGGGGATTCTTGCAACCAGGTCGTTTATCGGCTTCAAATCCCAATTGGACATCACCTTCAAATGCACTTTGGCCGGCCCCGGCCCAAGGTGATAGCTGATCGGCAATGCCCCGCGCCAATCGCTGGGAGCCATCGGCCCCTTGAGAGCCGCCAGCAGCGGTTTGGCATCACCGTAGGAAACGGGCAAGACGGGAATTTTCGTGATGGTTTGCGCGTCTTTCAGCGCCAGCCGTTTCGCGCCCGGAACGGCGCCGACTCCCGGGGTGAGCGGATCGCCGGAGTAGAGCGGCATGTCAGCCACGCTGCCTCGCTGCACGCCGTCCGGTGGCCGCCACGCGCCTTCAGGAAAAACGTCGCCCTGAGAATAGCCGTCGTCGCGGGGATCGGAATAAATCAGGCAGCCGAGCGCACCGTGTTCCGCCGCCACTTTGGGCTTGATGCCGCGCCACGAACCGCCATAACGCGCAATCACGATCGCGCCCTTCACCGAAATGCCCAGCCGCTCGAGTTGCTCGTAATCATCGGGAACGCCGTAGTTCACATAAACAAGCGGCGCGGTCACATCGCCATCCACAGAATATGCGTTGTACGTGGGAAGCTGCTCGGCCTGTTGGTTGGAGGTGGGATCGCCGGAAACCGGCGGCTCCTGAAGCTTGGCCACAAATCTAGTAGGTTCAACCAGCTCGACCACTCGCTCCTTGGGAGTCGGGAAAAGGACATCGAACGTCTCGATGTGCGCGTCGAGGCCCCATTCCCTGAACTTGGAAAGAATCCACTCCGCGTTGTCCTTGTCGTAAGGAGAGCCGACGTGATGGGGCCGCGCCGACAGCCGCCGGTCATATTCGCGAAGATTCTCAGGGCTGGGGATGGCGCGGAACTTCGCCTCCCAATCGCGCTCGATCCGCGCCGTATCGTCCGAGTAACCTGGAAGGGTCTTGGGTTCTTCTGCTGCGGCAAGAGGAATCAGAAAACTGAGGGTGCAGAACAAAACTTTCAAGGCGAGGCGACGCATGTGAGAATCTCCTCCTGGTGTCTTCAGTGGGATACGAGCCGGTTTTCCGGCAAGATGTTGTACCACCAAGATGCCAAGCCGCAAACAAAAATTCCCTTCCGTAGCGAGGCAGGCTGCCCGCGTCACAGCAGGCGAGAAGCCCGCGCTACGCCTTGGTAGTAGAATTGTGTACAGGTGACCAGTGAGCGAACCAATTCTTGTGGTCGTTGACGATTTGATCTTCCTCTCGAAGATTCAGCAAACGGCCCGACAAGTGGGCGTTGCGCTGGAGGTGATCGATCCCTCGAAGGTCGAGGACCGCGTCAGAGACTCTCCGGTGCGCTCGATCATCCTCGATTTGAACCATCGATCCGGCGCCGCGGTGGACGTGGCGCGCGCCATTAAAGCCAATCCCGCCACGCGGAACATCCAACTGGTGGCATTCCTGTCCCACGTTCAGGGCGAACTCGCAGCCGCAGCGCGCGCCGCGGGTTGCGATATGGTGATGGCTCGATCAGCGTTCGCTCAACAACTGCCCCAGCTCCTCACGAAGCTGGCAGGATAGCTTGTTCTAGCGATCGTCCCTCTCAGATCTGTGTGCTCCCCGGCCGGCACCCACTCAGCACATGGGCTACTGACGGAATTTCAAATGGAAGATGGGAAATGGCAAATGGGAAATGGCAGGAAGAGCAAATTCGCAGGGTTCCACGCTGCACCCGCCGGAGCCCTTTGCCATTTCACATTTCCTGTGGCCCATTTGACATGCTCACCTGTGTCCCCGGTGCTGAAACTTCCCGCGGTTACAACCCGGTCCGCTCTCGACTCATCCTTCCAATGGTGATAAAAGTGGGTGCGCGCTAACGTACTGAATGAAAGATCTGATTGATTTGGAGATGAGGGCACGATGAATCGTTTATCTGTTTTCATGATCTTGATCCTGCTGGGGCCGGTTGGCGCGACGGAGGCCGCGCAAGCTCAGAAATCCCAACCTGAAGCCCAAAAATCCCATCCCGAGATCGCGTTGCTGAAGAGCTCCGATCCCAAAGTCCGCGCCCGGACGGCTCGCGACTTGGGAAAGAGTGGCGACCCATCGGTGATTCCCGCGCTCAAAGCGGCGTTGACCGACTCGGACGTGGGAGTGCGGCGCGACGTGGTCATCGCGCTCGCCTCAATTCACAGTGCGGCGGCACTCGAACCCTTGGCGGGGGCGTCGAGAGATTCCGATCCGGGCGTTCAGACGCTGGCCATTCGGAGCATGGTGGGTTACTACACTGGACAATCACCGGAAACGGGCTTTACAGGCTTTATGAAGAAAAGCTATACGCACGTGAAAAGCGTCTTCGTGACTGACGACACGCGGATTGATCCGGGCGTCGAAGTGGATCCGGTGGTGCTCGCGGCGCTCGAAAACGCCGTGCGGAGCGCGCGCACTTTTCAGGTGCAGCGCGAAGCGGCCAAGGGCTTGGGCATTTTGATGGCCAAACAGGCTGTGCCCGATCTCGTGAATTCCGCCCACTCGAACGACGAAGACTTGGCGCGTGAATCCCTGAATGCTTTGCAGAAGATCAAGGACACCTCCGCCGGTCCGAAATTGATTGACCTTCTCGATTCTCCGCGCGACAACGTGAAGCGAGACGCCTGCGTCACCGTCGGCCTGCTGCGCGCCCACGATGCCATCGCCAAGCTTCAGTTGGTCTTCCAGAACAACCCGGACCGGAAGACCAAAGAAAAAGCTTTGGAAGGACTGGCCTATCTCGGCGATCCCGTTTCCGAGCCCATTTTTGTCAAAGCGGTCTGGAGTCAAAACAAATCATTCCGCATCTCCGCCGCGGAAGGTCTGGGACGCGTGGGCGATAAGAAAGTCGTTCCCGACTTGCAGAAAGCCGAGGCCCTGGAGAAAGACGGCGAAGCGCGCCTGGCGATGGAGTTTGCTTTGACGGCCTTGGGCAAAGACGACTATGTGAGCAGCGTGATCCAGGAGTTGGGCACCAAACTACACGGCGACACCGCCCAGACCTACCTCATCGAGCTGTCTCGAAATCCGCAATTCCTGCCCAAGTTGTATCCCTACTTGGTCAACCAGGACGCGACCATCCGAAGGAAGTTGGCCACTGTGCTCGTCTACACCGGCGATAGCACCAGCCTCGCGCCGCTCGAACAACTCTCGCACGATTCGAACACGGATGTCGCCTCTGCCGCGCTGCGCGCCCTGCGCGCCACCCGCGCCCGCGTCGCAGCGAACCCAGGACCCAAAGCGGCCGGCAAAACCCCATGAGCCGACCGCGCGGACCGCATCAACATCCGTGTGCCAAGTTGCACCCGCAACCTGGCCTGCCCCGCTGATCGAGCCGCCAAGTATCTCAAGCAGGGGGAGTTATAGCTCAATGAAGACCATCCTGGCTTACGCGAGCAGCAGGCCAGTCTCAATCCGAGGGCTCAGCCCCCAAAAAGCGAAAACCCTTGACCCAGCTAGGACTTTGTTGAACAATAAAGCCGCGAGCCCTCTGAACGATTACCATGGATAGAACACCCAGGCCGCCCTCCCAAGACGCCGGTCGCACTCTGGACGTAGAGTGGACGACGATCACCTACCGCACCATCGCGCTGTTTATCGTTCTGGCATTCGGCCTTCTTTGTCTCATCCTTTACCTGATTGCTCCTCATTACGTTGGGCAGAAGATTGACCAAGTGCTATCGGCGGTTTCTTCCACTCGCAGCCCTGTGGCGGAAGTTGGGTCGAAACGCGACGCGCACTTTGTGAATATCGACGGAACGGTCCGCGTGAAGAAAGCGGAATCGCAACAGTGGATTCGCGCCGACTACAACACGGGCCTGGAGAAGGGTGATTTCATCCAGACTTCGAGTGACGGTGTGGCGCGGATTATTTTCACCGACGGCACGAATTATGTGCTCAAACCCGATTCCCTGATCGTTGTCGAGGAAAGCCACGAGGACCCGGTGACGAAAGCCACGAAAGTGGCGGTCCAGGTAACCTCCGGCGCGGTCGACCTCTCGACGGGACGATTCGAAGTGCAAGGTTCGGTTTCGCAGGTGTCGTTTGAGAACGCCGTGGCCAACCTTCGTGAAGACAGCCGCGCGGTAGTGCGCAACGATCCGAAACGGGACGTGCACGAAATCACCGTGGATCAGGGCCAGGCGGAAATCACGCGCGGATCGAGCAGTCTTCGCTTGGGACAGTACGACCAGGTGACTTTCAACTCCAGTCAACCGGGGATGATTCGGCAGACCGTGATCGCTCCACCCACGCTCGACCAGCCGCCTAACATGGCCTTAACGGTGAGCAAAGACCCCAAGACCACGCCCGTCGCTTTTGCCTGGCATGAGGTGCCCGGTGCGACGGCCTATCACCTGATGATTTCCCCCTCCGGCATGTTTTCCAACCTCGTCGCCGATAAAAAGCTGCAAGCCACTTCCGTGCAGGTTTACGGCCTCGACGAAGGGACCTACTACTGGGTGGTGGCGGCCATTGACGCGAAGGGAGTGGAAAGCCAGCCCAGCGAACCAAACCGCTTCAATCTGGTGCAACAGGTCGAAGCGGGCACCAAGGCTTTTTTGGAAGTGACAGCGACCACCCTGCACGGCCGAGTGGTTGAGGTGGTGGGACGAACCGAACCGGGATCAACGGTGATCATTAACAACGAGCAAGTCTTCTCCATTGCGCCGGACGGCACTTTTCGTCATTTTACCTCGCCGCTGCCGAGGGCCGGTGAGAATCAAATCACGATCACCGCGCAAAATCGCAAAGGCGACACCAACACGATCCGAAAGACCATTGTGATCGAATGACAAAGCCCGCCGTGCTCTCCCGAGACAACGAGGTGTGACTTCCTGTGGGCATGAATTTCCGTTCGTTGTTCAGCATGTTCTCGTCCGACTTGGCGATCGACCTGGGCACCGCCAACACGTTGGTTTATGCCAAGGGCAAAGGCATCGTGGTGAACGAGCCCTCGATTGTGGCGATCAACAAGATGACGGGGGAAATCGAAGCCGTGGGTCGCGAGGCCAAGGAGATGCTGGGCCGCACGCCGGGGAACATCGTCGCCATCCGCCCCTTGAAAGACGGAGTGATAGCCGACTTCAAGGTGACGGAGAAGATGTTGAATTATTTCATCCAGAAAGCCCATAACCGCAAAATGTTCGTTCACCCGCGGATTGTGATCGGCGTGCCGTCGGAAATCACCCAGGTGGAAAAGCGCGCCGTGCAAGATTCGGCGATGCGCGCCAAGGCCAGCGAGGTGTTCCTGGTGGAGCAAGCCATGATGGCGGCCATCGGCGCCGGCTTGCCCATCAGCGAGCCTTCCGGCAGCATGATCGTGGATATCGGCGGCGGCACGACGGACATCGCGGTGATCTCGCTTTCCGGCATCGTCTACGCCCGCTCCGTGCGCGTGGCGGGCAACGAGATGGACGAGGCGGTCACCGCCTATCTCAAGCGAAAATATAACCTGCTGGTCGGCGAGCGGACGGCGGAGCAGGTGAAGATAGAAATCGGTTCCGCCTATCCGCTCGAAAAACCGCTCACCATGGAGGTCAAGGGCCGGCATTTGCTCGAAGGCATTCCGAAAACGATCACCATCGATGATTCCGAGATTCGCGATGCGCTTTCGGAGTGCGTGGCGACCATTCTCAACGCCATCCGCGTGGCGCTGGAGCGCACCCCGCCCGAACTCTCCGCCGACATTTCCGACCGCGGCATAGTCCTGACCGGCGGAGGCGCGTTGATCAAGAACCTGGACAAACGAATCCGGGAGGAAACCGGACTGCCGGTCTCCATTGCCGAAGATCCATTGGCGTCCGTGGTGCTGGGAACCGGGAAAATGCTGACCGATTTCAATCTGCTGCGGCGGGTGGCGATAGAATGAGAAAGAATTGGATGATGGGGCGATTGTGTGATCGAGTGATTGAGCAATAAGTAGAAAACAGAAATTGGAAAATGGAAACTGGCCACTCGCGATCCGCCTCCAGTTTCCATTTTCCGATTTCCAGTTTCCGGTTTTCTCCCATCACCCAATCGCCCGATCACCCCATCACTCAATTTGATGATGGATCCCGACACCCAATCCTTCGGTGCTGCACAAGGCGTGGGCCGCGAGGGGCCTGAGGTTGTGCAGGCGTTTGTCTCGCGTCACCGGGCCTTCTTCATTCTCGTCGGTGTGATGGTGGCGCAGCTCCTGCTGCTGTCGGTTCAAATCACTCGCAATCACAACGTACGCCTGATCCAGGTGTGGGCCGTGGACGCCTTGGACCCCTTCGAGCGCGCCTTGCATTGGACGGTTAAAACCACGGGCAATTCTTGGACGAGTCTCAGCGGGCTGCGCCACGCTCAACAGCGAAACCAGGAGTTGCGCGCCCAACTGGACGCGGCGCGATCCCAAGTCCTCGCGCTCTCGGAGAAGGCGGGTGAAGCTGAGCGCCTGAGAGCCTTGCTCGATTTCAAGAGCCAACTTCCCTTCCAGACCATCGCCGCCGAGGTGATTGCATCAAGCCCGGGAGAGCGGTCCAATGCCATCTTCATCGGCAAGGGCTCAGACTCCGCTTTGACCACAGACCTTGCAGTGATCACTCCCTCCGGCGTCGTAGGAAAAATCATTGCCGTATTTCCTCATTCGGCCCAGGTGCTGCTGCTGACCGACCCCTCCAGCGGCGTCGGCTGCCTTCTCGAGCAGGGCCGAATTCAAGGCGTGCTGAAGGGCGGGAGCCAGGGGTTGGCTCAACTCCGCTACGTCATGAACGAGCAGTCCGTCTCCGTGGGCGATATGATTCTGACCTCGGGCCTCGATCAGATCTACCCGAAGGGACTGCCCGTGGGCACGGTGGTGCGCACCACTGACGGTAATATCTATAAAGAAATCACCGTCAAGCCGGCTGCGCCCCTCGATCGATTGGAAACTGTCCTGGTAGTGCTTAAACCCACCAGGTGATTGACGGATTGAGTGATTGGACGAACGAATTGTCGCTTGCATCCGACGATTGCCAGGAACGGCGAAACCGATAAATCACCAAATCGCTCCATCACCCGATCACTCAATTCTTCAAGATTAACTTTCGCTGCGGTCTCTGATACTCTCAATCACCTATGGCCGCTCGCGCCGACCGACCGGTGGAGGTGTTTCGCGTCTCTCCGGCGACACTCTGGATCACGTCCTTCGCCGCGCTCTTGCTGCAAACCGTTTTGCCCCTCAAGATCCCCGTCGCCCACTTGTTCGATTTTCCGCTTCTGGTCGCTATTTATTTCGCCCTACTGCGAAGGAGCAAGGTCTTCGGAATAGTGCTGGGCACGGTTCTCGGCCTGCTCCAGGACGCGTTGGCCCATGGTTTTATTGGCATCTTTGGAATAGCCAAAGCGCTGGTGGGATATCTGGCGGCATCAGCGAGTGTCAAGTTCGACCTGGAACAACTCGTGCCGCGCCTGATGTTCGCCGGAATTCTGATTTTCGTCCACCGCCTCTTTCTTGCCGGGCTCGAGCGCGTGTTGCTCGAACAGCCGGTTCCTCCAACCCTCGAGATGCTGAGCGGAGTCCTGGTGAACGCGGCGCTTGCTTTGGTCTTGTTTCAAGTGCTTGACCATTTTAAGCGCCCGGCTTGAGAGGCTGGAACCGGGGACCCTGGCATCAGAGGCCGTTGAAGGAATTAAGTGAGTGCGCCATCGAATCCTTGCGCCATTGAAACACTCCGGCGTTACAATAGTGGCGGACCAACAGCCGCCTTTGGTTCTTTCATGAATCAATTCTTAAGAACGCAGCAGCGTTTTTTCAGAGGAGAGAGCATCAATGAGCAAAACCACATTGGGTGTGATCATCGGCAATCGCGGGTTCTTTCCCGCAATCCTGGCGCGTGATGGCCGGGAAGAAATCTTGCGCGTTCTCAGGGACGAAGGTTACGGGGCCATCGCCCTTACTCCCGAAGATACAAAGTTCGGAGCGGTCGAGACTCTTCAGGAGGCGCGGAAGTGTGCCGACCTATTCAAAGCGCACCGA
>Ga0208192_1000774_pt1 | contig 22804 bp, 26 predicted proteins | sample June2015DPH_13_1_2_FD_184711 | JGI IMG/M metagenome (GOLD analysis project Ga0208192, IMG submission 184711) | Peatland microbial communities from SPRUCE experiment site at the Marcell Experimental Forest, Minnesota, USA - June2015DPH_13_150... | ecosystem: Environmental > Terrestrial > Soil >... | reverse complement strand
TTTTCGCCGCCATAATCACAGTTCTGCCATCTCCAGAACCTAAGTCAAACAGTACTTCGCCAGCCTTCAAATCAGCCAATTTCAACATGTATTCTACAACACAGTTTGGACTTGGAACAAAAGGCGCAATAAACATTCTAACACTTTCACCCTTCAACAATCATGCTTTTTATGCCACGTAAGCGTCCTTTTTCGGCTGCGGCCTTCTAGCTTCCCCACATTTTACGCAGCTTTGAGCGCACAATTCAAGATATTTTTCTTCATCAGCCGAGCCAACCGCGTTTGCTGCTTTCATGCAGAGTTCACTGGGCTCAACGCAACCTTCTTTGCACAGATTCGAAACGAACTGACAAACTTCCTGCACATCCTTAGGCTCCAAGACAGCCCTGTTGGTGCGCACAAGCAAACAAAGCTCCCGCGCCATAACACATGTTTTCACGTATTTGACGCGTTCAAGAACTTCATCGCGTAAATTCTTTCGGCTTATTTCCACTCTTCTTTATTCCCCTACTGGCATTATAAACAGATAATCAAAATAAGCGGTTCTAGGTTTAAAAAGGTGCTGTTATTCCTCATAAAACAAACAATTTTAAAAAAAGGCAAACTGCAACGTCATTATCAAAACCGTTTACTCAACGCCTTGCGTTCAGCCTCCAAAACCAACTCGTAAAATCGGTCTGAAAGCTTAGGCTCCTTCTCCAGAACAGCCGCAATGTCCGCCGTTTGAACTCGCCGAGCGCTCAATGCCACTGCAGCCACTTTACCATACTTTTCAACCAACTCAGCAGTCTGCTTAGCCTGCAACTGCATCTTTTCCTCGTCCTTAGCTAAACGTCCCTTCTTCTCAATCAACGGCAATGCCTTCTCCTCTTCCACCTTCAACATTCCAAGCGCAAAAGACCCGCATCTGGGACACTTAGGTTTATCAGGCAAATCTTTGATGCGAATCATCTCCATGTAATCCCAACAGTTAGTGCAAACAAAATTGCCCGTTTCATTAAGTAATCGTGCTTTAGCTGCCGCGATAAGCACTGCACGCATTTTCTCAGGCGGAATAAGATCCGTTTTCATGCTTACCCGCTCAATGCCCACGCGAGCAACCGGAGTCGCGTTGCCGCCAGTCATAACCACCTGCAAGCCTACCTCACCGTCACTAATCCGCTTAAGCACCATGACAAGCCCATCTGCATCAAGGTCTTTAGAGAAAACCTCCTTCAAACCTTCCTCATAAATCGGCGTACCCTCAAAACTCGTAATCAACTTCTGAAGGCTAACGTTGCTAAAGTCAGCCCACTTCTTTAAAGCGCCAAAACGTCGGGCTACTTGTATTACTCGTCGCTTGAATAATCCAGTCTTTATAGTTGACCTTGTCAACGTGCCCTTAATCGCTTGCACACTCATGCCTTTCAATTCATTAAAGACTTCAACCAGTCCCTCAGCACTCATACTACCCATGGTCTGCACAAAAATACGGTAAGGATCATGCTGAACCACGATACCCCGCCCAAGCTTATCAGACAACACTTCCCCAAGCAACTGCGCTAAAGCACGATTAATTAGCGAACCAAAATTAGAGTGAATAATAACAAATTCACCCCAATCCTCAACTACAATCCGCTTGGGAGTAGGAACCGCAAAGCCAGCGTTCACCTGCTCCACCGTCTCAGCCAACGCATGCAAAATCGTCTCCTTATCAGCCATGTAACGCTCAGAGAGCAAGGCACTGACCTCTTCAGGCGAAAGCCCGCTTCGCATTTTTTCCTCAACAAAACCGCGTATTTCTGCCACTTCCTGCGCTATCGCGTATGGCACTGGAATTTCCTCGCCTATCCAGCTGGGAATTGAACCAGTCGGATCGTCAACTGGCCGCACGTAAACTTTGTCTTCCGTGACATGGATTATTTGCCATGGGCTGCCTCTAATGATAAATTTTGTTCCTGGCTTGCCGTACTCCGCTATGAACGCTTCGTCTAAAACACCAATCGAAGTGTCCGATGACTCGTCAATAACAAGGAACTGTTTCTCCTCAGGAATCATCGACAAATTATCAAAATAGTACTCAAACAAAGCCTTAGACCGCTGAGGCTTCAAAGCAACCTGATCTTCAAAGGATACCCAGGCTAAACGTGGAAAACGCTCATGCATATACTTGAGAACTTTTTCAACATCTTCCAAAGTTAAGTTTTCAAACGGTGCAGCATTGCGTGCTAACTCTAAAACGTCGTTAAATTCTAATCGCCTGCTCTTAAGCAGCAGCCCAGCAATTTGATGAGTCAAAACGTCGTAGGGTTTATCTGGAATTTCAACGGGCTCCAACTCTTCTTTTAGGGCTCTGCGGGCAATAGCTAAAGCTTCAAGCGTATCATCTGAATCCATGCCGATAATTACGCCTTCGGCCACATGTCCATAAGTGTGGCCTGCGCGTCCAACCCGCTGAATAAGCCTTGTAACTTGCCTTGGACTCATGTACTGGATAACAAGGTCTATGCGCCCAACATCTATGCCTAATTCGAGACTGCTAGTAGCGATTAAACCCTTAAGTTCACCCCGCTTTAACCCCGTTTCCGCAGCTATCCGTGAAAGCTTAGCTAAAGAGCCATGGTGAATTGAGATTGGAAAATCGATGTCCCACACTTTAAATCTGGATGCTAAAACTTCCGAGATGGAACGCGTATTTGTAAATAAAAGAACAGATTTACGTTTGCTCATATAATCGCGGATAATTCGCAGTCTAGCCGCTACTTCTGGATGCGTGTAGATTTTCGCGGCCAACCTTACATCTTCCTCACTTGGCTTAGGGTATATTACTTGCAGCTTCACCATTTTGGCAACGGGAACACGGATGATTTCGACAGGACGCTTATCGCCGACGAGGAACTGAGCGACTTTTTCTGGGCTGCCAATTGTAGCGGATAAACCGATCACTTGGAAGTCTTTGCCGATTAGGCTTCTGACACGTTCCAGTGCCAGAGACAGCTGGCTTCCGCGTTTGCTATCAGCTAACTCGTGTACTTCGTCAATTATTACCCACCGTAAGCTTTGCAGGTGTTGACGTAAAATCCAGCCGGAAAGTATAGCTTGCAGGGTTTCAGGGGTTGTTATGAGGATGTCAGGTGGGCTTCGGGATTGACGGGTTCTCTCTTTTGTTTCGGTGTCACCATGCCTGACGGCGAGTTTTATGTCTAGGTTGTTACACCACCACTGAAGCCGTTCAAGCAGGTCTCTGTTTAAAGCCCGCAATGGCGTAATGTACAATACTTTTATGCCTGGAGCTTTGGGTTCCTTAAGAAGCATGCTTAGCACGGGCAGGAAGGCGGCTTCTGTTTTGCCTGTGGCTGTAGGTGAAATTAACAGGACGTTTTTGCCGTCAAGAATTTTGGGGATTGTTTTTTCTTGAGGTTCAGTTGGTTTAGAGAATCCTTTCTGTTCAACGAGCCTTCGAACTGGCTTCACAAGCATTTCAAAAGCATTTTCAGAAGTTGCCTGCAATATAAAGTAAACCTCAAATGCCAAGATAAGCTAGGGATTCGGATATAAAAAATGTTAGGGAAGATTAACTAGGATTGCAGGTTTTTAAGGCAACTTTTTTAACTTTTGGTGCCCTAATGGCTTGATTAATTATTGTTGTTTTCGGCTAATATTCAAGCTTTTGTTAAACGCTTTCAACCATTTCCTTTAACGAGTTTCAACGGCATAGACAAAAATTTGTTTAACCGTTACGTTGAAATGAAAAATATCTATTTGAAAGCTATGGAAAGTTTTTTATTCTATCAGCATAAACCATGGAAGCGGTGATATGGAGGAAATTTAATGGCTAAATGTCCTAAATGCGGAACTGAAGTTTCCAAGCCGAAAAAGACGTGGAAGATGGCTGGTCGTCCAGATAAAGCTGGAAAACGAATGCAGCTGGAAATCGGGCTCTACGAATGCCCAAAATGCGGCAAGGTATTCCGCGAAGTGTTAAGTAAAAAGAAAATCTAAAACAGTGCAACCAGAAACTTAAAACTGATTGCATCATCTTGCCTCTCTTATTTTTCTTTATTTTAAAACGGTAAGTTTTAAAAAGTAGGAACTCTTTATGAACAGGAACCACTTCACCATTAGAGGCAAAAGTTTGATTGCTCTAAAAAAGTTATGGAAAAACGATTATTTCAAAACGGTAGTTGCTATAGTGTTGATTGTTGTAATAGTTCTTGGCTTTTTCTTTGGCTTGCAACTAGCGCTTAACACGTCTGATCCCGCGTTGACTGTGGAAAGCGGCAGCATGTGCATTCCTTACGGTGCCAACGATAACTTCTGGTTAAGCTTAACCCACCCGTTTGACCGAACCCTGAGTATAGGCGACATCATAATCGTCCAAGGCATAGACCCCAAAGACCTGAACACTAATTATCCAAACAGCGACATCATCGTCTTCCACAGCCCGTACTCAAGTGAATTAATTGTGCACCGCATAATAGGCACAGAAGAAGTTAACGGCACCACATATTACCTTACTAAAGGCGACGGAAACGGAAACCCATGGCCACAAACCCCACAGATAGGCTTGGGGACAGACCCATGGGACAACAACACCCCCCCAGGAATCCCCCAAAACATGGTAGTAGGCAAAGTTGTTATGCGTATTCCATGGTTTGGATGGATAACACTTTTCATGAGGAATAACCAGTGGGGTTTACCATTGATTATTGCGCTTATAGTGTCGCTGGTGATTATCGAATTTATTATTCCTATGTTAAGAGAGAAGAAAAGACCTGAACAACAGAATGGAGTACAGTGACAGTCACAGATGTCTTTATAAAGTCAGCCTTTGATAAGAAATATTTAAGGGCGGTTAAAGCAAGAGGGGAAATGATTGCCAAAAGTTAAAGCTACAATAAGCATCGTAAACGTGGTCGCTTCTGCAACGCTGAACCAGAAAGTTGACTTGAATGCTGTGGTTAAGGGTTATCCAGGTGTTGAATATCGCCCTGAACAGTTTCCAGGACTAGTTTTTAGATTAAAACGTCCCAAAACTGCGACTTTAATTTTCAGTTCTGGAAAAATGGTTTGCACTGGCGCTAAATCAGAGAAGGAAACTCGCAGAGCTGTCATGAAAGTGGTTAAGGAACTTAAAAAAGGCGGCATAATAATCATCAGCAAACCAGAATTAAAAATACAAAACATTGTTGCCTCAGGCGGCTTAGGCGGCATGATTGACTTAGAAAAGGCAGCTTACACGCTTGGTCACGCCATGTACGAACCTGAACAGTTCCCAGGCTTAATCTACAGGATGCAAGAGCCCAAAGTAGTGATTTTACTCTTTGCAAGTGGAAAACTGGTTTGTACTGGAGCCAAAAAAGAACAAGACGTTTATGATGCTGTGGGAAAACTGCATACGCTACTTGAAGAAACCAATTTGATATTTTACGATTAAAAATTTAATTTTTCATTGTTTTTTGACTTGTTTCAGGATTGTTTTTCGGCTTTCTTGGTCTATGGCGCCTATTTCGTATAGTGTGTTTGCTATTTCGCTTATTTTCAGTAATGCGTGAAGGTTTATGTCGCTTTTTTCAAGTAGTTGTTTTCCACCTTCTTCTCGGTCCAGAAAAGCGACGGCGGCTGTTACAACGCCACCTTCGGCTCTTACGGCTTCAGCGGCTTTTTTGAGGGTTAATCCGGTGGTGACTAAATCGTCGATTAGTAGAACTTTGTCTCCTGATACAAGGATTCCTTCTACTCTTCTTTCTCTTCCGTGCAGTTTGATGCCTTTGCGCACGTACAGGAAGGGTTTTTTGAGGTTGTATGCGATTTGGGATGCAAAGGGGATTCCGGCAATTGGTACTCCCGCTATTCGGTCGAAGTTTTTTAGTCCGATTTGGTTGGCTATGTATTCAGCGTAGAAGTCGCAGATTTCTCTGAATGCATCTGGGAAGCTTGGGATTACTCTTAGGTCTATGTAGTAGGGGCTTGCTTTTCCGCTTGTTAGCTTGAATACTCCGAATTTTACTGCATCGATTTTGAAGAGTATGTTTGCCATTTTGTCTTTCTTTTCTTGGATGATTTGGTCTGTTTTCAAGTTTTTCACTTCCTTTTTGATACTTGGTAGATTTTGTTTTGTTCTGGAATCAAGCATGCAGTTCTTGGCAGTTCCTTCTTTATTATTTCAGCGAACTGAGTTTGGCTTGCTGTTGATGCTGTGTGGTATGGTACTGCGACTTGTGGCTTGGTTAATCGTGCTATTTCGAAGCCTGTTTGCGGTGTGGAACCTGGAGCTATGCCAACTGTGCAGAAGACTACGTCGAATTTTTCTCTTTGCCCCATGGCTGCTAGTTCTGGGAAGGGTAAGCTGTCTGCTGTATGGTAGACTTTGACTTCGTCTTCGCTGGTTATTATGTAGGTTACTGGGGCTTGTGCGGTGTGATTGCATTTTTCTGCTTTGACTGAGACTTCGCCGATTTTGATTTCTGCGCCTGGTTTTATTTCTTGGAGTTTTTCGGTTGGTATGGCGTGTTGGAGTTTTTTTGTTGAGGCTGAGTCAGCGATTATTGTGCAGTTTGTTGCTTTTTGGATTTCTGTTATTAATCGTGGGTCTAGGTGGTCGTAGTGTTCGTGGGTTATTAGGATTGCATCTACGTTTTGGAGGCTTTTGGGTTTGATGTCTACTGGGTCTATGGCAAGCGTTTTAGTGGGGGTTTTTAGGATAATTCCAGCATACTGGTTGAACCATACGAATAGTATGGTGTTTTTTTCCGGTGTTTTCTGGATGGACATTTGACTTGATTCCTCACACTATTATAATGATTAGCGTTTTAAAGGAGTTGCGTTTACTACATTGTTGCGCGCATATTTTCGGAAAAAGTTATAACATCTATTGCCTTGCCATAAAAGAAGGAAATTTTGGATTTAAATGTAAATTGTATGAAAAATGAGCAAAGTTCTCTATTGAGTGTTTAACCGTTGCCTATAACAATCGTAATCTGGCAAGATACGCTGATAGTCTTGGCAATGTTGTATTTTGTCCATTCCAGCATGGCTTCTTTTTTGTTGTCGTGGGCGATGAGTGCGATTCTTTTTTTGTGCCTTATCATAGCTATTTTTGCCATACTTCTTGTTCCCCTGCTTAGCAGCATCATGATGGTTGGCTTATAATTGTTCCGCTGTACAACATTACGGTTGAAGTTTGGATTTGGGAATAAAAGTTATGCAGGTAATCATGCGACAGGGCATAATGGGGGAGAAGACCTGTTATGGGGTCACTGAAAAGTTTAGCTCAAGGCTTCCTAGTCACAACAGGGCTAATCTGGATATTTAACATAGCCGCGCTCTTCGAAGGCGGTGACGCTTGGCTAGGCTTAATGTACCTGCTCATCTTGCTGATTCCAGCCTCCAGCATAACGTATCTTAAGCTGGAAAACACAAACCCTAAAATTGAGACTGAGACTTCGGAAAAATGGCGGAATTTGCTGTTTTCTTTTCAAGGCGTTGCTTTGGCCTTTTGGATATTTGATATTGTAACAACATTTTACGCTATTAACGTTACAGGTTTGGCTATAGAGTTGAATCCGCTCGGGTGGCCGCTTGGCATTTTAGGAGCATCCGCATTTTACTGCCCAACATTAGTTTTCTCGTATGTTTTGCTGTTTAAAAATAAAGAAAGCAGCTCCCTCTACGCTGCCATACCTTTGACGCTGGTAACGCTTGGCATGGGCATGATGAACTTGGTCGCGGGAGCACAAAACTTCCAAGTGTTCGTTGACACCGCTGCTCTGGCAACGGGAATACGCCTTGGACTGTTAGCGTTAATTGTTACGATAAACTTGGCTGTTCCGTTAGCCTTAAAAAGAATGGTAACTCAACCTAAAATCGTTTTGTCATGACGTAGGCGTCTTCGCCATCAGAGTAATACCCGTTTAAGGTTCTGGTAACCTCAAAGCCAAGCTTCTTGTAGAGCAATACGCCCGCTTCATTTGTTACCCTTACTTCTAAGAAGCATTGTTTAGCCTTGTAATATTGCATGCCTTCCAACGCCCTGGTGATTACTGCTTGAGCGACGCCCTTGCGCCTGTACTGTGGCAAAACCGCGATGGATACGACATGCCCCTTTCTTATTAAGCCGCCGAAACCATAATTTGATAAGCCGACTTCAATGCGGCACATGATGTAACCCGCGATTTCTCCGTTTTCTTCTGCCACAACGAAGGTTTCTGGAAAACGCTGGTGCAAGTCCATAAAGAAAAAGTCCGTGTAGTTTTCTGGTAGGCAAACGCGGTTGATTTGTATTACGCTTTGTAAGTCGTCGGGGGCAAATTTGCGGAGTTTGAAGGTTTGTTGCATTATTTCGCCTTCTTAAACCAAATTTCACCGTTGTAACTTAAAGGTTGCGCTTTATGCTTCAATCCGTTGCTTTTGGCATGGAGTGGGCAGATTGTTTAAGTCTTTGTTTCTTCCGGCGCTTTGAAGATGGGCAAAGTGTAGCTGCCCTGAGGCATCGCCCAAACTCTTGAGGCTGAGCCAGCAATTTTCAACGCTTCACCCAACGCATCGTTGACAGCTCGCGCGGTTTTCAATTTGAATATGCTGGTTGCATAGTAATCAGGCAAGGAAGAAACCAAGATTATCTGGTGGTTTTGCAGTGCTTTTAAGAGGTAATAGGCTTTGTGACCGCCCATAACAAAGTTGCGTTTAATTTCGCGTTCAACATTTTTCAAATCGCCCAAACGCGTCATCCAATCGTAGAACACTTGGTGCCCATGCCCTTCCGGACACTCGGCAACGAGGATTATTACGCCTCCGCGTTTAACTGCATCCAACGCGTTGTCCAGCGCTTTGTAAGCTTGGTACAGATTCATGTCCGCTGGATGGCCGCCTGCGCTTACGACTAAGATGTCTGCTCGGCGGTCCACTGTTATGCGGTACATTTCGTCGACCAGTTTTACGGCTTCCATAAACGCCTGCTCCAAATCGCCAGCGAAGGCTTTTACGATTTCGCCCTTCTTGTTCTCGACAACGTTTACGATGAAGTCTACTTTGGCTAATCTTGCCGCCTCAGTCATGTCCCGATGCACTGGGTTATCCTCTAAAATTCCTGTTCTGGCGTTGGCGTGCAGTAGCATAGCGTGGTTGTGCTTGATGGTTTCTTCGCCGCTGACAGCGGGCAAAACGCTTTTTCTTCCACCGCCATAACCTGCATAATAGTGGAAGCCAACATCGCCCAAAAGCACTTTCACGTCTGCCTCAGCGAACACGCGGTTAACGTAAACCTTGTTGCCATGAGTCTTAGTCGTGCCCACATACACTAAATCTTGCGCTCGGCAGTCATGGCTGGTTGTTTTCACACGTTTAAGCGCTTCCTCGCCAAGAAGTTCTGCGGCTTCTTCAGGCTTAACTGCTCGGTGGGTTCCGCAGCCAAAAATAATCGTGATGTTGTCGTCTTTTACGCTCGCAGCGTTCAGTTCGGCGAGTACTGGCAAAAGCATCACTTCGCTTGGCGCTTTGCGAGTGGCATCATCAACAACTATTACCACTTTACTCTCTGGCTTGACAATTTCGCTTAAACGCTTTGAACCAATGGGTTCTTTTAAGGCTCGCTCCACTTCAGCCTTAGCGTCCAATGCGCCTTGGCGCTCGGCGGGCTCGATTGTTCCGAGGAGGTTTCGGGCTGGAACTCTGATGCACACGTCGGTTTTTCCGTAGGGAAGCCAAACATCAACCATGGCAAGTCACGTTATAATTTAAATCTACACAACGCAAGAAGCTATTAAGCCTTATCAAAACACACATAAAAAACTAAGAAAGCAAAACTCGTTATAACCAACCTCGCTGAGGCTTACTCAGCCCTATAGGGGTATACTTTTAGCAATAGGAAAATCAATTCAAAAAGTAAGGGTTTAAGCTGCTTTCGGCTTTGCTTTCTCCACTGCACCGCTTAAACTCGTCATTTCCATGTTCGCTTTTCGAATCAAGTCAGCAATCGTCTCTTTGGTCGGCACGGCAGCACCAACAGATAACGCAACTGCCTTCTGATGAGCAACCTGCAACAGTGACGCAATCGTATCCTTCGTTGGGTAAGCAATGCCCAGCGCTAGGGCAAAGGCTTCCGAGTTGCTTTGCTCAATGCTCTTCCTTGTCGCTTCAATGTCAACTTTAAGCTGGGCGCCAACAATCATTAAGCCGTTATCCAAAACAGCCCGCATCGACAAGCCTAGCTCAACCGCTTTAATTCCCAGCTTTGAGAGGACACCGGCAAGGCGCCCGTTGATTTCTTCACCCTTACGAACCACCAGTGTGTCTTTGCTGACCCAAACGCTGCCAGACTCAATCCTTGTAGGCAAGCCAACAGCATTTAACTGGCTAATGATTGGACCTGGGGCTTGACCCGTGTTGCCTGCTGGAACAACCACGTCGATGGCGGCAATATCGCCTGACTTGGCGGTTGTTCTTACTTTGCCGCGTTCCAACAACAGCGCCAGTTTAAACGGGTTTAAATCTGTAAACAAGTAAACGTTTGATCCGTCCAAGTATTCCTCAAGCTTCTTTAAATCTTCCTGATTCATCTCTTCAATGGCTAGCTTCATCAACGTGTTCTTTAAAACTCTAAAGTAAACTTTGCCAACCATACTCTTTTTTAGTTCCTGCAGTTGCGAAGCACGAACCTTCTTCAGGCTAGCGATACCGATAGATTTGTATCCTTTTAGTATATCTTTTATTGCTTCGACTTCGCTTGACTTTTCCTCTAATACTTGTTGGGATGGCATGATTTTTCTCTCTGTTAAGGTTTAATTTTTACCGGCTCACCCATGGAAGTCTTGATGAAAGCGTACTTCACATTTTTCAAGCCGCGCTTCAATTTTCCATCTAAAACACGAAGAACAGTCATAATATTATCGACAAGTTCTTCATCCTTCATCTGTTGAGAGCCAACTGAAACTTGAATAATCGGTTGGCTACGCATTCTCACAACCACAGTCTTGCGGTGCTTATTTATTAGGGCTGCAATGTCAGCGTTAGGCGGAACAGGAATAGGCATTTTTCCCCTCGGACCCAAAACTGGACCCAGAATTCTGCCTACAAGCGACATCAAGGGAGCTTCGGAAATGAAAATGTCATATTCGCTGGCAAGCTTGCGTAAATCCTTCTTTTTACCAGCTAACGCTTCCAAGTCAGCACGTTCAATAACGTAATCAGCTTGCGCGTTTCGTGCTTTAAACGCAAATTCTCCAGAAGCAATAACACAGATCTTGTTCGGTTTACCAGTTGCGTGAGGAAGCTCAACAACCTCTTGGATTTTGCCTTCTGGCGCCTTCATATCGATCTCTGTAATATCCAAGATCAACTCTACTGTCTGGTTGAATTTTTTTTCGCCAGACTTCGCCTTTGCCTGTTTAACTGCTTCTGATATTGTCTTGTTGTCTAGGGGCATTTTTAAGCCTCGTGCCAATGAGGGATTGGAAACCCATTATAAAAATATTCGCTTATCATTATTCGCTACCGAATAGTTGTTCGTAGTTGCCAGCATCAATTTCCTTTTGCACTTCTCGCGGGTCTTTACCTTCAACCGTAACTCCTAAACTCACGCAGGTTCCAAGCATCTCTTTCGTTGCCTTCTTGAGGGTTGGCGCTAAAAGTTCATGCCGCTTAATTTTCGCGATTCGCACCATCTGCTCCATAGACAAGTTGCCTACTTTAACAGTGTTAGGTGTTCCTGAACCCTTTTCAATTTTCAATTCAGCAACGATTAATGCGGAAGCGGTTGGAGTGCCAACGGATACGTCGAAGGTTTTGTCCTCAGTATCAACGCTGATTTTCACTGGAACCTTCATTCCAGCATAGTCTTTTGTAAGCTCGTTAATCTTGTTGACGACAGCCATGATGTTGAGGCCTAATGGACCAAGAGCAGGACCTAACGGTGGACCTGCATTGGCTTGTCCGCCATTTACGAGCAATTCTACAACTTTTTTCTCGCTCATTTTTCTGTTTCACCAGTTTTATCTTTTTGCTTTTTCCACTAGTTTTACATAGTCTGAGTGTACTGTGATTGGCAAAGTGAATGTTGCCTCAAGCAATTCGAGGGTAACTTCGCCTTTTGACTTGTCGAGTCTTGTGATTTTGGCTCGCATGCCTTTGAACGGTCCACCAGTGATTTCGACAACATCATCCTCATTTAGGTCTTCCATGACTGGTTTTCGAACAATGTATCGTTCTATTTCGTTGAAGCTTACGAGTCCAGGGATTCTGGAGCGGACGTGTCTTAAGCCTGCTATGGCTTCTTCCACCAAGTGTGGTCCATCAGCTTCAACAAACACGTATCCTTTTAGTGTATCTGGTACAAGAAGAGCTTTGATGGGAATATGGTGCATTTCAACTTTTGAAGCTATCAATCGTGCTACGTTGCGTTCTTGTCCTGTTGTGGTTTTGACAACGAAAATTTTTGCTTGCATTTGCTCTTCTTTTTTATCCATAAATTTTCATTCCTAAGCTGATGCACCTGTAGTTGCGCCGCTTATTGCGTAAGTTAAGAGTTTAATTACGAAACCGATTAAACCAATTGCTCCTATGCCTAGGAGGCTGATTTTTATTGATAGCCAAAGCTCGTCTCTTCCCGGTTTTATAGCTAGCTTTAAGGTTCTTGATGCCTGCGTTAGCCAAGATTTTATTCCCATATTTATCGCACACTCAAGATTTCATTTATGAATAATAAACATTACTGTAACTTAGAATTTAAAAACTACTTTATCAGGACTTTTAAAGTTATCTTAACGAGGCATAACGTATTTTTGGTTAAACTTTCTTGAAAGGCAACCCAACATCCTGCAGCGCCGATAACAGTTTTGGCTTGTCTTGGCTTCTGATTCCTTTCCAATCAAGAATCGCCAACGAAACTTTCTCCAAAGTTTTCTCGACGCATTGCGATAATATAGCAGAATCAATAATGGAGACAGCGTATTTGGGAATCATGTGGCCAAAAACGGCTTCGCCAGCCAAAGCCATACGCGTGAACTTTTGGTTGTAATGCGTTCCACCTATTCCAAGAGCCACTGAATTAGCGGATTTCGAGAAATTAACGATTGCAGACACTGCGGAGTTGGCAACGGCCATTGCAGCTTTGGAATCGCTCCATTGCGCTGGGGAGCTGCCTAACTCAACAAACATCGTTGGCACATTCAAACTTGGACCATGATGAGTGCACTCGTAGGATACTTCATAGTCGAGGCTTAATTCTTCTTTGTAGTGCAATAGTGCTTTTAACGCGTCACGCATTGCGGTTGCAGGGGAAACCGAGATTTTTCTGGGCAATCCACCTAATTCTGCATTGCCAAGGTTTCCGGGCGTGTGGACGGATAGGGTGGGTTTGCCGCTTGCGCTGCTGTGTCTGGAGATAAAGACAATTAAGTCTGCGTTTGGAAAGTTGTCGGGCAGATTTTGTGCTTTAACAGATTCTTCGCTTAAAGTCGCAAGCGTTATGTTTTTACCGTTTAAGTCAGCGGTGTAGAGTGGGGTTTGCTGGAAGGTTTCAGCGGTTTTGTTGAAGGGGTAGTGGTTGAGGATTTGCTGTTTGATGTTCAGGCTTGCAGTGTCCTTGTTTGAGGCTACAATGAGAATCATGCTGGTTCTCTTCGTAATAGTGCGCTTTTAGGTGAAAAGGTTTTCCATAAAGCTTATAATTGCTGGCTTGGTCAGCGTTACTGGAAGGCAAAGTAAAGATGCATTTGATTAATTTCAAAGAGTTATCTGGTCAAGAGCTTGATGCGCTAGTTGATTTAGGCGTTGAAGTTAAGCATAACCCTAAAAAATACCGTAAAGCGTTTGAGGGTAAGTCGGCTGCGTTGATTTTTCAGAAAACTTCCACGCGCACAAGGGTTGCTTTTGAAGTGGCGATGACGCAGCTTGGCGGTCACGGCTTGTTTATTGATTGGAGAACCACGAATTTCACGTTAGCTGACATATCGGATGAAGTTCAGTATTTGTCGCGTAATGTTGACTGCATCATGGCCAGATTGCTATATAATGCGGATTTAATGAAGATGGCTGACGCGTCGCGTGTTCCAGTAATCAACGGCTGCGACGAGAAATATCATCCGACACAAGCTTTAGCAGATTTAATCACCATAAAAGAGAAAAAAGGCACATTGAAAGGCGCTAAACTCGTTTACATCGGAGTCCACAATAACGTCTGCAACTCACTCATTGAAGGCTGCACCAAAACAGGAGCCAAACTAACAACGGTTACACCGATTTTCAACGAAGCAGCAAGAGACGATGAATTGCTGGCTGAAGCGAAGAAGACTGGGTTGTGGCAGTCAACCTTAGATGCAAAAAAAGCGGTTAAAGACGCTGATTTCGTTTACACGGACACGTGGATTGACATGGAATTCTTCACTGACCCAAAGTTTGCGGCGGAAAAGGAGAAGCGGATTAAGCTTATGATGCCATACCAAATCAACGCTGAACTGCTGAAAGGCAGCGATACATACATTATGCATGACATGCCTATTCACCGAGGGTACGAAATAAGCGCAGAAGCCATTGAGAGCCCGAAGTCGGTGATTTATGAGCAGGCAGAAAACAGGCTGTACTCAGCTAAGGCGATACTGCTAAAATTGCTGAAATAGAAATCGATTGGTCAAAAAGCTTATCCAATCCAGATTGTCTCAGGCAAGTCTTTGAAATGATGGTCTCCTGTAACAATTTTTGACTTTAATGACTTGCCTACAGCTAATACTATAGCGTCGAATAAACCTGGGCGTCCTATCTTGGATTTTCTGGCATTAGCTTCCATCTCCAAGCAACATTTCGCTGCGGTTGCCGCAAGTTTAGCATCTAAGCATATAATGTTGGAAGCCTCAACTATTTCCTCTAATCGTGCATTGACAATCTTATCCTCAACGCCTTCTCGAATATACTTTCGTGCAATCTCTGCTAAAACTGTGTCTGGAGTATAAACTTCATCAGCACTTTCTAAAATTTCATCTACTTTACGACCTTTTTCGCTCCCGAGATAATGTTCAATCCAAGCGTAAGTATCAATCACGATCTTCACCGCGGTCTGCCTCCGTGAACGGCTTAATCCGGTCGCGATCTGCACCGAATGATTTTTGCAAAATAGCCTTCCGTTGCTTTTTAACAAGCGATTGGATTGCTTCATCGAGACTTTCAGCGCCAAGTTTTTCTCGCAGATTTTCAAGTGTTTCTGCTGTTTTTTTTGAAACTCTTATGGTAGTTGTTTCGTTCATAACAACGCACAATTTAGATATGTTAATACAAGTAAATAAGTATACTTGTATGCAAGTTACAAAATTGTATGTCTTACATGAAATCTCGAATTAAACGCAAACCTCATAGAACCAAACACCGTTAAGCAAAATTTATAACCGCTTCACCCATCTCCATTTTTTGATGTCTCGCTTTGTAGCTTTCCTAAGGGGAATCAACGTCGGTGGCCACATTGTTGTAAAAGAGAAACTGCAAGAAGCCTTCACTTCTTTAGGTTTTCAAAATGTCTCCACCTACAGGCAAAGCGGCAATATAGTTTTCGAAAACAGCGCAACAAACATAGAAGACATCAAGACGAAAATAGAAGACAAACTTCGCAACATGCTAGGCTATGACGTCGCCGCGTTCATACGCACAATCCCACAGCTCAAGAATATAATCGACCTAGAACCATTCAAAAGCCAAGACAAAGAAGGCACAAGCTTCCTAGTGACTATGCTCACAAGTACGCCTCCCACATTCCCTATGCAGTTACCTTTAACAATTCCTAAGTCAACTGCACAAATAATTTCAGCCAAAGGCACAGAAGTTTTCAGTGTGACTCATGGTGGTGGAGAAGGAGGGATGCCTAGCCCGTTTATTGAGTCAAAGCTGAAAGTGAAAGCGAGTACTCGGAACATGAACATAATTAGAGAAATCGTTGAAAAGTATGGTGAGAATGGCGCTTAGGCTTTACTCTTATGGTAGCCGCATGAGTAACATTTTCCGTTATGCACACAAACCACGTCTCCGCAGCTTGGGCAACGGTGCTTATCTCTTTGGCTTGCTAAAAACTCGTCCATGCCTTTGGCTTTTAGCATTTTGAGGTTTTCAACCATGCTCATGCCGTAACGTTCGCGGTAGCGCCTGTCTATGCGGTCTATGTTCTTGCAGGGCATGGCTTCGCATTCGTAGCAGAATTGGACTTCATGGTTTGTTAGTTTGCTGCATTTTCTTTTGATGAAGCAGTTTTTGCCTCGGGGAAGGCAGCCTGAGCAGTAGGTTACTTTGCCCCTTTTCCGTGGTATTCCCCGTGAGTAGGCTATGTATGCTCTGCATAGGGCGCAGTTCATCCCGCACGGCGCAATAAGTTCAGGAGTAAACAGCCTATCACTCATAAGGACTATTAGCTATTGTTTCGTAACTTAACAGTTTTGTTAGCTGGCGATTTTAAGACGCAGCCAAGTCACATGCAGCATGCTTGAGGGATAATTCTTAATTACTGCGTCCTCTAAAGTTTCTGGCTTGAGGGTAAAATAAAATGGTAAAGATGGATTTCGGTGGCGTCATAGAAGATGTCATCACTCGTAAAGAGTTCACAGTGGCGCAAGCCCAAAAAATCCTAAAAGACGAAGTCGTCGTCTCACTTGGCTACGGCATTCAAGGCCGAGCTCAATCACTCAACATGCGAGACAACGGAATAAAAGTAATCATTGGACAAGAAAACACAGGCGTACACAAAGCATACTACGACTTGGCAGTCCAAGACGGATGGGTTCCAGGAAAAAACCTGTTCCCCATGGAAGAAGCAGCAAAACGAGGAACAATCAAAATGTTCCTACTCACAGACGCAGGACAAAAGGAAGTGTGGCCAACCGTTAAAAAGACACTCAAAGAAGGCGACGCCCTGTACTTCTCACATGGATTTTCCATAGTTTACAAGGAACAAACAGGGGTCATTCCACCAAAAAACGTCGACGTTATCCTAGTAGCACCAAAAGGTTCAGGAACATCCGTTAGAAGAAACTTTGTTGACGGAAGCGGCATAAACTGCAGCTTCGCAGTCCACCAAGACGCCACTGGCAAAGCACAGGACCGCGTAAAAGCCATCGGCATCGCCATCGGCGCAGGCTACCTGTTTCCAACAACCTTCGAAAAAGAAGTCTACAGCGACCTAACAGGCGAACGAGGCGTTCTGATGGGCGCTTTAGCAGGCATCATGGAAGCACAGTATAACACGCTAAGAGAACGCGGACACAGCCCAAGCGAAGCCTTCAACGAAACCGTCGAAGAACTAACCCAAAGCCTAATACGCTTAGTTGACGAGAACGGCATGGACTGGATGTACTGCAACTGCAGCGAAACAGCACGCATCGGCGCCTTACGCTGGAGAGAACGCTTCCGCGACGGAACCAAGCCACTGTTCGATTCATTGTACGATTTGGTGGCTGCAGGCGAAGAAACACGCATCGTTCTGGAAAAAAGCAAAGCACCAGACTACAGGCAAAAACTCGCTGATGAACTTAAAGCCATGGGTAACAGCGAAATGTGGCGCGCAGGAGCAACCGTACGCTCATTAAGGCCTGGAAAACAGAAGAAGCAAGAATAAACTTCTTTTTCCAATCTTTTAATTCTATTTTTTTAGTTTCGGGCTTGACTATACGTCAAGTTCTTGGGTTTGGCAAGCTAATTTTTTATATCTGAAAGCAACGCTTTGCTAAAACAACAAGGGGCTTAGTCTTGGACTACATAACAGTTGCTGCAGTAGCTGTCTTTGCAGTGACGCTCTTCTTGATGATTAAGCGTCCACAAGGTTTGCGGCTTGGCTATGCGGCTGGAAACGATGCGGCGGAAAGGCGTGAACATTAGCCTTAAAGAATACCTGAAAGTTGGTGCTGTGTTGTCCATCGCGCAAGTTGCTATTGCATCAGCGGTGTTGTGGGCTGAATTGGGCATGGGCTTTAGGTTAATGCTATAGCGCTCTGAAAAGGCAATACAATCTCTATCTGTACGTTCAATTTCCTTCCTTGACTGAAAACTACTAATTATTAGGATACGATAGCTAAAACTAACCTTTGATGACTGGTGAGTATCCATTTCTCCTGCAAAATAGATGAGTTAAATTGCATGAGCCTCACCAGAGTAAACACTTGGACTATTCTATTAAACTTTTAATACTTAACAAATCCTTGAGGGTAAAAATAGAAAAAGAAAGGAAGAACCTGAAGACTGGGCAATGAGTCTTATTTCAATTTCTTTCAGTTAAATACAAAGCTGACATCTATTTCTTTAGTTCTATCACTAACAGGTCTATAACGGAGTCGCCAACATTTGTCGCTTCATGATTTTGTGCAGTCATAAAAACTGCTTTGCCTTCAGTTAAGTCCATCGTGTCAGTTTTTCCTTCAGAAGTAATCTTTAATTTTCCACCCTTTAACACGTAGACTACATGTTCGGGGTGATGATGCATTTTTGCTGTGTCGCCTGGCTTAAAAACTACTTTGAGAACGCGTACCTTCTCATTTTCATTAATAAAATTGTAGACGTTTGAAGCAACAGAAACCGGGTCCAAATCCATTTGTGTCTTCATCAGCAATCACCTCCAAAATCGGTCTATGACAAACAGAGAATGTTACAAAAACATAAAATAAAACCTTGTGGCGAACACCATGCAACCACACAAAAAAGTTCAAAATGGTGGAGCTAAGTGCACTTGGATTCAAGCTTTTTTAAATACAAGCAAATAACAGATTTAAACAAAGCAAAAACCACTTTAAGTGAACCAAAATGATAATCAGCAAAGGAAACTTTAATCGTGACTCCTTAAAAGGAGAAATTGCCCTTGTAACAGGGGCTGGACGAGGAATCGGCTATGAAGCAGCAAAAGCCCTTGCTTGGCTTGGCGCGAACGTTGTTATCGCAGAAATTAACGAACAAAATGGAAAAACCGCTGAAGAAAGTATCAACAAAGAGTTCGGAGCTGGAAAAGCGTTTTTTGTTAAAACAGATATTGGCAATGAAAAAGACATTGGTAAACTGGCTGAAGTAGTGCTAAAAAAGTTTGGCAAAGTTGATATAGTTCTAAATAACGCCACGGTATTTCCAATCGGCACCGTTAAGGATACACCGATTGAATCATGGGATTTTAGTTACCGTGTTAATTTAAGAGGCCCAGTTATTTTAGCAAGAAAGTTTCTCCCAGCCATGATAGAACGCAAGCATGGCGTATTTGTCTGCGTTTCATCTTCAGGCGCTGCGCCATTCATAGGAGCGTACGAAGTGTTCAAAACAGCCCAAGTTGAACTAGCAAACACTATCTCCGCTGAAGTTGAAGGCACAGGAGTATACGCTTTCACCATTGGCCCGGGGATTTCTCGCACGCCCGGATTTGTTGAAGGCGGAGGAAAAGTTGCTTCGCTCATGGGAATGAGCTTGGATGAACTGTTTGAGATGAATAAGAATGCTCAGATTTCTCCTGAAGCTGCAGGGGCAGGCTTTGCCATAGCTATTGCCCTTGCCAAAAGGTATCATGGCCAAGAGACAAGTTCAATCCAAGTGCTGAGAGAAGCTGGAATAGAGTTAACAGACGAGAAACAGAAAGCGCAAGAACAAGAAAAATTAGTCACTAAACCCATCGATATCCAAAATACAATTGAACTTTACGAGTTAGTGCAAAAAACATACCTTGAACAATCGGAAGGATGGAAAAAACGCAACCTCTTCGAGAGGCAATGGATATCAAGAGACTTCAAGAAGAACACTGGAATGTCCATTGATGAGATGCAAACAACAGTAAAAGCCTTGGGAAACAGCTTAAAAACTCAGGCTTCAACAGCAGAGTTCGTTGAACCATTAAATCGGTTAGCAGCTTACTACGAGCATCAGCAAGAACAGCTTAAAGGGTTTGAGAAGGATCCAAAGAAGCTAGAGGAAAACCTAAAAATCATTGACGGCTGGATAATAGATGTTAAGCAATTGGTGCAAGCATTAACAGCTTAAGTTTCAAATGCCTGTGCTTGGTTTATTCAAGTTTTTTTAGTATTTCCCTGTAAACCGTTAAGGCAGTTTTTTCGTCGGTGACTCCTTTTAGGAGCATGCGTCCACCATTAAATAAGCTAACTTCATATCCCTTGTAATTGAACATTAGAGCTAAACGCGACTTCAAACGCACGTTAAACCGCTTGTTTACGGCGGGATATACTTCATCAAGGTTCAGCTTTAACGGTTTTTCAGGGTTAATGTTAGCTGTGTCTCTTCCGCAAAGCCAAACAAGCCGTTCTCGACTAGCAACCGAAGATAAGTCGCCGTGACACACAGGGCAGCGGGTGCTTTTTGAAATTTCTATGCTGATGAAATCCATGTCGCTGAAATCGCAGACTAACAGTTTGCCCTTCAAAGTTGAGCCGATTCCAACTAGGAGTTTTATGGTTTCCATGGCTTGCAAGGCACCAATTACTCCTGGTGTAGCTCCGATTACACCGCGAGTACTACATGTCAGCAAGTCTTGGTCGGAAAGGTTAGGCATCAAACATTCTAAGCATCCAGTTTCAGGCGGAGCAAAAACGGAAAGATTTCCTTCAATGCCGATGGCTGCCCCAAAAACGTATGGAACCTTCAATTTTACGCAGGCACGATTAACAAGGTAACGAGTCACCATGTTATCTAACCCGTCCACAACGCAGTCCATGCCTTCCAAAAGCCGCTCGACATTGCTTGAGTTCACGTTTTCTGGAACCGCCTCAGCCCTGACAAGTGGATTAAGCTCTTGCAAACGTTTTGCTGCCACCTCAGCTTTCGGATAATGCAAATCAGACACTGTGTATAGGATTTGGCGGTGAAGATTCTGCGCCTCAACTGTGTCTTGGTCAATTAAACGAATGTAGCCCACGCCAGCCAAAGCAAGATAAAGTGAAGAAACCGTGCCCAATCCACCTGCACCGACAACTGCAACTTTAGATTTAGCTAGTTGCTGCTGTCCTTTTTTGCCTAATTCTTTCATTGTAACTTGGCGACTGTAGAAATCTTTAGCGAACGCTTCCTTTTCTGCCGCATCCACCATAATCATTCTCCGAGTTAGTGTTGTTATTCAGTCTTATATCTGCCTTTTATTCGGAACTGCCTTTCATATATTTCCCTAACTTTATCAATGGTGTCGGCTTCTTGGGAAGATTTGTCATCTCTTATGCGGCTTATGCGTGCGAACTGCAGTGCCATTTGGCTTTTGTATTTGGGGCTTTTCTGGATTTCGTTGTAGGCTACTTCAACAACGATTTTAGGAATGACGTTAAGGGAAGGCGGGATTAGAAGGAAGCTTCGAGTTTTTCTTTGACTTCTTTGATTTTTTTGGTTAGCTCTTCGACTTCCTTCGTGTTGCCTAAGGCTTTTTGGCAGTCTCGTGCATAATCTAGGGCGCTGACGCCGTACCTGTCGAATCCCTTGTTAAACGAGATTTCCGCGGACTTCATGAAGAGCTCCAAGCCTTTCGTGTAGTCTTTGAGGGCAAAGGCGCATTCGCCAGCCTTATAGTACATTTCTGCTGAGCCGAAATAGTTCTGCCCTTTGTAGTAGAGTTCAGCTGTTTTGACAAAAATGTCTCTTGCTTCAGCGTACTTGGCGTTTTCCATCAACGCATTACCTTCTTTGTGGAGTTTTATTGGGTCTTCTTTTACGCTCATGAATTATCACTTACAATCGTCATTATTTTGCGGTGAACTCCCATTTAGATATTACTCTCCCACAAGGCTCTGTCTCTAAATAATCAGAACTATCGGCAAATGGCATAACATAAAAGGCTCTTCCAATATGCAGTTAGTAGGGAATAAATCTTGATGCTTCGATGCATTCGCTGCGGCGCTGAGTTTTCGGTTTATCCGTTAAGGAGTAACTGTGAAAAATGCGGCGGTACACTTGAATTCGCAGCAGACTTGCCTGAGGCTGGAAAATTGAAGTTTTCAGGACCGCAAAGATTCTGGAGATACAAACAGATGCTTCCGCCGGTTAAGCACATGGTCAGTTTGGGAGAGGGCGGAACACCATTGCATAAAGCGGAAAGGCTTGCCAAAGCCGTTGGATTGAAAGACCTCTATTTGAAGGATGAAACCCGCAACCCCACAAACTCCTACAGGGACCGTGCAGCAGCTTTCTTGACATCAAACGCGATTGATCAAGGTTTTGAAGCACTAGTTTGCGCCACTAACGGAAACATGGGAGCTTCTTTGGCTGCCTACGCCGCAAAAGCAGGACTGATTTGCCATGTCTTAGTCCCCAAAATTGTTGATGTCGGAAAACTAGCGCAGATGATTGCTTACGACGCCGTAATCGAGGAATCAGGCGACATTGTGGACGATTCAATCCGCAAAGCAGCTGCCTTAGCCAAGGAAACAGGCTGGTACCAAGCCACCGCCGAACTCAACCCGCTGGTGGTTGAAGCACAAAAAACCATTTCGTATGAAATTTATGAGCAGTTTGCGGTTCCTGACTGGGTTATCGTTTCGATGGGAAGCGGTGGAACCATCTATTCTCTTTGGAAAGGCTTCAAAGAACTCAAACAGCTAGGGCTGACCGACTCGTTACCGCGAATGGTAGGAGTTCAGACTGAAGGCTGCGCTGTCATAGTTAACAAATTGACAAAACCATCATCTTCAAAATCTTGTAGCCTATCCACACGTGCCCTAGCTATTCTCGTAGGCGAACCATTACAAAGCGAATTAGCAATCAAAGCAATCCAAGAATCAAACGGCTTAGCCTTAACAGTTTCAGACCCGGAGATTTTAGCTTCTGAGCTTCTAGTTGCTAAACTGGAAGGAGTTTTCGCTGAACCAGCAAGCTCAGCCGCCGTGGCAGCGCTACAGAA
>Ga0208192_1000770_pt1 | contig 22949 bp, 19 predicted proteins | sample June2015DPH_13_1_2_FD_184711 | JGI IMG/M metagenome (GOLD analysis project Ga0208192, IMG submission 184711) | Peatland microbial communities from SPRUCE experiment site at the Marcell Experimental Forest, Minnesota, USA - June2015DPH_13_150... | ecosystem: Environmental > Terrestrial > Soil >... | reverse complement strand
TCCTTTCGAGACGAGAGAATTGTACCATGCTTTTAGTTTCAAAAAAGAAAACAAAATCGCATGGCTTTATTAACTACTATAGAAACACAACCTGTAGCATTCTGCTGAAACAACCGGATAAGCATGACCAATCTAGAAGCAAGTCTCCGACCAAATCCGTGACCTGTGCGCGCGATAACAAAGGCCTGCTTGCCATGGACAAGTACAGCCCGGGCCGGTGGAGGAGGGTGACCTAATGGCTCCCCCGAGACATTGTGGGCCGCCAGACAATCCGACCCTCACGGGCCGATAAGGTGCCGTCGCCCTTCGGTGCAGCTATGCGCCTTGCCCGTATTCACTCGGGTTTGACGGAACCTGCCCTCACGGAAACTCAATATAAGACCACAAAACAAATGTCTTGACAACACTTTCGAAGCGGGTGTAGATATCAACTCTCAAATTGAATCGGTTCAAGTCGAGATCGGTCCGTGGGCGTTGAAACGGTTCAGAGAAGAAGAGGAAGAGCGAACGGCACCGAGGAGGTCGTCGATGAAAACAAAACTTTTGCTATCGGTCTTATTGGGCTTGAGTCTTGGCCTCGGAACGGTCTTGGCGCAGGACATGGCGACCATCGTAGGCACAGTAACGGACTCCAGCGGCGCGGCGATTCCATCTGCCCGGGTCACCTTATCCAATGCTGACAAGGGCTTCGTTCGCAATCTCACAAGCAACGTAGATGGGGCGTTTTCCGCGCCAAGCGTCCCCATCGGCGACTATGTGGTGACGGCGGAAGCTCCGGGCTTCCAGAAACTCGTGCGCAACGGCATCACCCTGACCGTGGGAGCCACGCAGCGGGTTGACATGCAGCTTTCTGTGGGCACGGTCACGAACCAAGTTACGGTGACGGGAAACGTCCCGCACGTTCAAACCGAAACTTCGGTGGTCTCCGACGTTGTGTCGGGCACGCAGATCGCAAGCTTGAATCTCAACGGGCGCAATTTCGTGGCGCTATCGCTGCTCCTGCCCGGCGCCATGCCGGACAACTCTCTGGATACCTCGCAGGTCAGTATTCTCGGCTACGCCAACATCTCGTTCAATGGCAACCGCATGGAGTACAGCAACTGGGAGATCGACGGTGGAAACAACGCTGACGAGGGTTCCGGGGGACTAGCGTTCAACACCACTCCCAGCCTGGACAGCGTCGCGGAGTTTCGGATCAGCACTTCCAACTACGGCGCTGAGATGGGCCGTCATTCGGGCGCGAACATCGAGATCGTCACGAAGTCCGGCACGAAGGAGTTTCACGGCGATGCTTACGAATATATTCGCAATGACGTGCTTGATGCGAATGATTGGTTTGCGAACCGTCAAATCGCTGCGCCCGGTGGGAACGCTCCCAAGACGCCGCTGAAGCGAAACGAATTCGGCTACACCCTGGGCGGACCCTTCTATATTCCGGGACATTACAACACGGACAGGTCAAAGACGTTCTTCTTCTGGTCAGAGGAATGGCGCCGTTACCGGCAGGGCGAGGTGATCGCTTCGGCCGCACCTTCCTTACGAATGCGCGCGGGTGATTTCAGCGAGTGCGATCCGCAGTCCTCAAACTATAACAGCCTGATCTCGAATTGCACGGTCCCAATGGATCCGGCCACGGGGCAGCCGTTCGCCGGCGACGTTGTCCCCATCGATCCCAACGGGGCAGCGTTGCTAAACGCCGACGTCCCACTGCCCAACAACGGCGTTGACAACTATATTTCGGCTCCTAGCGTGCCCACCGACTGGCGGGAAGAGCAAATTCGTGTGGATCAGAATATTAGCGATAAGACCTCCGTCCTGGTCCGATTCACGAGCGACGCCTGGAACCAAGTGGCGATTCCAGCGTTGTGGACCTCGTCGAGTTTCGACACGGGGAAATCGGAATTCAGCAGTCCCGGCAAGACGGCCGTAATCCACCTGACTCACATCTTCAAGCCGAGCCTGATGAACGAAGTGATTTTCGGTTACTCGGTCAATCACATTTACATCACGCCTGCCGCAGGGCCGTCGTCGCCCGCGAGGTCAATTGACAAGCCGAGTAGCTGGACGGCCGCGACGATATTCCCGCCTAACGAGAACGTGCCTTTGCTGCCGGGAATCTCGGTCTGCGGTGGCACTCCGTTTTGCCTGGCAGCGGACGCTGGACCTCGCCCTTGGAGCAATGCGGGGCCAACCTACACTCTGAAAGACAACGTCGCTGTCGTTCAGGGTCACCACAATATTAAGACCGGCATTTTTATAGAGAAATACGAAAAGAACGAGCAGCCGCAGCCGAGTGCGGGAGCGCAGGGATTCATGACCTTCAACAGCTCGAATGCGGTGACTACGGGGAACGCTCTGGCCGACCTTTACCTGGGCAGAATCGCCGCATACCAGGAGGAGACGTTCACGGTAAACGGGGTTCCGGTTGGAGGATACGGACGCGGCCATTGGCGGTTCACCGATTTCGAACCCTATTTCCAGGACGACTGGAAGATTAGCCCCCGGCTGACCCTGAACCTTGGCCTGCGCTACTACTACTACGTCCCCATGAATGATGTCACGAACCCAACACTCGACTCAAGTTTCATACCGAGCCTTTACAACCCCGCGGTGCAGGCGCCGCTCGACGCGAACGGGAATCTGGCGCCCAATCAGGCTACGGGCCAGATCTACAACTACACAATCTTTGGGAATGGGCTCCTCCAATGCGGGACAACCCAGATTCCAAAGGGTTGCATGCACAGCTCCTATGGAACTTGGGGTCCTCGCTTCGGGTTCGCCTACGACCCCACTGGACGGGGAAAGACGGTCATACGCGGCGGGTACGGCATCTATTACGAGTTTGGAAACGGCGACGAAACGAACACGGAAAATCTGGGCGGTCAGCCGCCCAACCACCTTTTACCCGTGATCTACAACGTGAACGGATATCGAAGCATTCAGCCAGGGCCCTTGGGTCCCGCCAGTGCGACGGCTCTTCCGCTGTACCAAAAGTGGCCCGCCATACAACAGTTCAGTTTCGGCGTCCAGCATGAGTTCCCGGGGGGGAACCTGGTTACAATCAATTACGCAGGTACGCTCGGCCGGCACTTGGGCAACTCTTTCCAAATCAATCAGGTGCCCAACGGCGCGACGACCCTCCTCGTGCCGGCTCTTGCCGGGAGCACGGGGTGCGATGCCGAGGGAAATTGCAGCGTGCAGTCGATCTTGATCAACAACCTTCTTCCCGCTTCCTTCTTCGCTCCGTACACAGGCTACAGCTCGATTACGAAGCGGGAAAACAACAGCGTGTCCGAATACAATGCCCTGCAGGCGAACCTTCAACACCGCGTCGGGCACGGCCTGACCTTTCAAGCGGCCTACACTTGGTCGCACAACATCGACACCGCCTCTGATGCTTTTTTCGGCGGGTCGGGAGTTGACGATTCGAATTTGAGTCGATGGCGGGGAACATCGAGCCTGAACCGCACTCATGCCCTGCAAATGAGTTATGTGTACGACATGCCATTCTTCCGGAACTCGGGCAACGGCGCGGCGCGCGTTGCACTCGGTGGCTGGGAGCTCAGCGGCATCACCAGCTTTTTCACCGGTCAGCCGATTAATTTCAACTGCGGAATCTCCGGGTTGAGTTCGGGTATCGGTGAGGGGGTACGGTGCAACACTCTGGGTCCGCTGAAGATCAAGAAGGGCGTTGTGAATGATCCGCAGTTTGGTCCCACGGCGTCTTGGTTCGACCCGGGTGTCATCGCTCAGCCGAACTTGGCACAGCTTTATTCCAATGGTGAACCGGGAATGTTCGGCTACATGGGTAGAAACGTCCTCACGGGTCCTGGGCGGAATAATTGGGACATGGCCCTGCTCAAGAACATCAAGCTTCCGTGGTTCAGCGGGGAGCACTCCACACTGCAATTCCGCTGGGAAACCTTCAACACTTTCAACCACCCCCAGTGGAAAGCGGTCAATGCCTTCTGCGGCGGCAACACGCCCCCGGGCGAACCTTGCAGCGGAAACCTCAACAATCTGGGCAACGGTGAAGTGAGTGGGGCTTGGCAGCCTCGCATCATGCAATTAGCGCTCAAGCTGATTTTTTGACGTAGCCCTAAGGAGCAGCCCTTTACGAATTGAGGTGAAAAACGTGAATAGCTTTCCCCGATTCCGATCGCTTCTGCCCGCGTGCTTGGTCGCCCTAGCCCTGCTGATTCCGATGGGGACACACCCGCAAGCGGCTTCAGACTTGTACACGGCGCGAATCGAGAAGACCACATACCAAGGCTGGAGCGCGTGGCGCTTAACGAACGGGATCGTCAGCGTAATTATCACGCCCCAGATCGGCGGCCGGGTGATTCAACTTCAGTTGGGTGATCAGGAATTCTTCTTTGTGAACCACGACCTGGCCGGGAGGGTCCTTCCGGAAAGCCAGAATAATCCTCGGGCCGGATGGGCCGACTATGGCGGAGACAAGGTCTGGCCAGGGCCGGAAGGCTGGATGAGCGACGCCGAGTGGGCGAGCATTCCCAATTACATTCTTGACGGCAGCGAGTTCAAGTCCGGTGTTGTGAAAGAGACGCCCGAAGAAGTCGCTTTCCGGGTTACCAGCCCTCAAGATCCCCGCACCGGGGTTCAGTTCGAGCGCACCATCCACGTTTTCCGTGGCACGACCCGGATCAAGGTCGACCAGGTGATGCGCAACATCAGCCGCCGGGAGGTGCGCTGGGGTATCTGGCACCTCATTCAAAATGATGCATCGGACCTTCATGACCGCTCAAAGCCGAATCCTGAGCTGTACCTCTACGTGCCCTTGAACCCCCACAGCAAATACCCGCGAGGCTACTACAACTATTACGGAGACGTCCGACACCCGAGCTACGAGCTCATCGACTGCGGTCGGATGCTGCGGATTCATTACATCTACCGAGTGGGGCGGGTCGCCATGGACGCTAGCAGCGGGTGGTTCGCCGTGGTGAACGGACAAAAGAATATTGCCTATGTTGAAGATTTCAAGTATTTTCCCGAAGCCGAGTATCCGGACGGAGCCTCCGTCGAATCTTGGAGCGATGGCCCAGGGGTCATTTCTCGCGGGCCTTTTGATCAGGTGCTGGCCGACGACCCCGGGAAGACTCCGTATTTCATGGAAGGCGAAGTCATGAGCCCTTACGCCACGCTCAGTCCGGGCGAGGAATACTCTTTTCCCGTCTACTGGTCCCCAACTCGTGTCACGAATCCCGTTCGTGATGCCGTGTGGGCAGGGGCGATCAGCGAGCCCCTAAAAAGCGAGATTAATGGTGATCAGGTTCGCGTGACGGGCGTCTTTGGCGTTTTTGAACCAGGCACCCTCGTGGCGGCTTTTTACAGCGCCCAAGGTGAGGAGTTGGGCCACTTCCCAATTGTACGGGTAGATCCCCGCGAGGTGGTGAGGGTGGACAAGACCATCAGCCTTCCGCACGATACCTTTCGAGTGAGCGTCTTCGTACAGGACGCCGATGGTCAGAATCTGGGCTTTCTCGGCAATAGCATCCTCAGGCCACGGTAGCGAGCGAGACTCGAAAGCACAGCCAGCCGGCGGAGAGTCGCAAACTCTCTCCGGCCGCTCGACACAGGCGGGGAAAGCTCACCTGGGACGAAGAGGGAGGGTGTCTCGAACGTAGTTGACGGTTGGAAGGCGGCGGTGGCGCCGGTTTCGATGGGACTCCAGTTGCCAAACACGAATCCGAAAGGGGCCAGCCGCCGTGAAGAAAAGGTTCCACATGGCGACTCGGGGGGCACGTGAGTCGGCCACCCTGATCGAGCAGTTCTGCTAGGCCAACGGGCAGATTCTGCTTCCCCTCGTAAACCTAACGCAAAGCGCTGGCCAGGTTGCAGAAAAGGGAAGACAGCGTAAGATGAACGCAGTCACCTTCAGCTACGAATGGGACGCCCCCCAAGGAGGCAGAGTAATGAATGCTTCAAAACCGGGTTGCCGGACGGTCACGAGCCGTGCTCCTTATGCACGGAGTTGTTGGACAGTTTTTGTTCTGAGCCTTTTCAGCTTTGCCCTGCCCCTGTCGGCACAGCAAAGGCAAAAGGTAATCATCGACCAGGACGCGATGGGACCGGCCTACACGGATCTCCAAGCCATCTTGGTCTTGCTTCAGTCTCCCAAGGTGGAGCCGCTCGGCATTACGGTGGTCAGCGGCGACGGGTGGAGGGACGAAGAGGTCGCCCACACTCTTCGACTGCTGGAGATCATTGGCCGGCCGGATATCCCCGTAGTGCCGGGCGCCGTATTCCCTCTTGTAAACACGAAAGAGGCTACCGCCCGTTGGGAGAAGCTGTACGGAAGAATTCGATATCAAGGTGCGTGGAACTATGGCAAGGTCCATGAACCCTTTGTGGTCCCGGACTTGCCCGAGGGCAGTCCGACCCTCAAACCTGCCAGTGAGGACGCGGCCCACTTCATTATCCGTATGGTACACCAATATCCGCATGAGATCACCATTCTCACTGCCGGGCCTTTAACGAATCTTGGCCTTGCGATTGCCCTTGATTCACAGGTTCCAGACTTAGCGAAGGAACTGGTATTTAATGGCGCGCGGATCAACCCTCAGAACGTGGACTACAAGGATTCTAACCTACTCGCTCGTGACTTCAATCTGTGGTGGGACCCCGAGGCGGCACATATCGTGCTGACGGCGCCCTGGCATAAGATCACGTGTACGCCGCTCGACATCTCGATCAAGACCTGGATGAGTAAAGACCTCATCGGCAGGATTGCCAAAGGCTCCACTCCGCTATCTCGATATCTGGCGAGCTTCGCCACCGAGGGCTACATGTGGGACGAACTTACCTTCGCCGCATGGGTCGACCCCACCATCATCACCAAGCAGGAGGTGCTCTATCTTGACGCGAACATCAACCACGGCGGCAACTACGGGGACACGCTGAGCTGGCTGCCCGGCGACAATCCAGGGATGGGGGAGCAGCCAGTTCAGGTGAACGAGGAACTTGATAAGCAGAGGTTCTATGACATGTTCGTCGAGCTGATGACGCATCCGACTCCGCAAGCCAGGCGGCCCTGACAGCAGAGCTCGCCAGTGTACGTCGTGCAAAGGTGAGGCCCGTCAATGTTCATACCCGGCGTGTACGTTGAAGCGTTGATCCTGATGGTTCTCAGCATGGTGTGCTGGGGAAGCTGGGCCAACACCCAGAAGCTTTGCAGGGGCTGGCGGTTCGAGCTTTTCTATTGGGATTACGTCGGGGGCATCTTGCTGATTTCGCTCCTGATGGGATTCACGCTCGGCCGCGTGCATCCCGCGAGCCCGGACAGTTTCATATTGAACCTGAGCTCGGCGGATGGCCGCCACCTGCTGCTGGCGTTCGTGGGCGGGATCGTGTTCAACATCGCCAACATTCTCCTGGTGGCGGCCATTGCAATCGCAGGCTTGGCCGTGGCCTTCCCGATTGGCATCGGGTTGGCACTGGGCATCGGTTCGGTCCTCAACTACATCATCACACCCAAGGGGAATCCGGTGCTGCTGTTCGGGGGAATCGCGCTAGTTTGCGTGGCGATTGTGCTGGATGCGCTCGCCTACCGGAGGATCTCCCGTGACCTGCAAGTGAGTACTAAGGGCATCCTGCTGAGCCTGCTCTGCGGCGTCGGCATGGGGTTGTTCTACCCTTTTGTGGCCAAAGCCCTCACCGGTGAGAATCACCTGGGGCCGTACACGGTGGCATTTGTCTTCGCGGTGGGCGTGGTGGTATCCACATTTCCGCTGAACTACATCTTCATGAGTCGGCCTGTGGCGGGTCCGCCGGTGTCCGTACGCGAATACTTCCAGGGCGCCAAAAGATTTCACCTCTGGGGCGTCCTGGGCGGTTTGGTCTGGGGCATCGGCACAATATCCAATTTCGTGGCGTCCTCTGCGCAGATGGTGGGCCCCGCCACTTCTTACGCCCTCGGCCAGGGCGCCACGATGATTTCCGCTGTCTGGGGTGTCTTCGTCTGGCGCGAGTTCGCGGGTGCGCCTTCTTCAGCTCACCGTTTGCTGGCCCTCATGTTTCTCTTTTTCGTGCTCGGCCTGGCCGCTATCGCGGTAGCTCCAGTCTGGAGTTTCTAGGGGACACGATGCGCAAGCGAGTTGTGGTGGTTGGCAGCGTCAACCTGGACTTGGTCTGCTCCGTGGAACGGATTCCCGGGGCCGGAGAAACCATCTCGGGAAGTCGATTCGAGATTTTCCACGGCGGCAAAGGCGCGAATCAAGCGATCGCCATTGCAAGGCTTGGATATCCCGTGAGCATGGTCGCAAAAGTAGGCGACGACGAATTTGGCGAGCGCCTTCAGCAGGGATTGAAGACTTCTGGAGTGAACATCAAAGCAGTAGGCGTCGTCCGGCGGACATCTTCTGGCATCGCTCTCATCTCCACGGACGGGCAAGGTCAAAACAGCATCGTGGTAATCCCTGGAGCCAATGGCAAGCTGTTACCCAAGGACCTGGAAAAGGCCGTATCACTCTTGAGGTCTTCGGGGATGATCCTCACCCAGTTGGAAATTCCGCTGGAAACAGTCGAGTGCCTGGCTGCCCTTGCGTGCCGTTTCGATATCCCCTTGATGCTTGACCCAGCGCCAGCGCGTGCACTCTCAACCCGATTGCTGCGCCAGGTCACTTTCCTAACTCCAAATGAAACAGAGACTAGTATCCTCTGCGGGATCCGAACCGACGAACTGAATCCGTCCACCGCGCCCCAGATCGCCCAAAGGCTTCTCAGTCGAGGCCCCCACAATCTCATCATCAAAATGGGCAGCCAGGGCGCATACGTGGCGGCGAGCACAGTCGAAGACTTCCTGCCCGCATTCAAGGTCAAAGCCGTTGACTCGACTGCCGCGGGCGATGCATTCAATGGCGGACTGGCTGTGGCCTTGATGCGAGGCCAGGATCTCCTGGCAGCCGCGCGGTTCGGCTCAGCTGTGGCTGCATTGTCTGTCACGCGGATGGGAGCTCAGCCCTCAATGCCGACCGCCCGGGATGTGGACCGATTCCTCAGAGTCTTGTCCCCATCCTTCAAAAAGGACTATGCTCCCGTGGCATGACGGACCTCTTGGTTTGAGGTACATCCCGCTGATTGGGGGATCTAGAGCTTAGCTTTCTTCGGTTACTCTCACAACTCGCGCCCACCTCTCGAGAAGTCCAATCTCCAAACTCCGGTTCGGCCGGTCATGATTCTGCCTCCATGGATGTAACCGGGTGCTTTGTGGGCGCACTTCCGCGTTGCATCAGGCTTCGCAAGATGGTCATGTGCCCGGGTGGCCAGTTGTGCGTCGCCATAAATGCGTCCAGCGGAAATTGAAGCGGGCTCCTCAACGCAAGTGGAAGTACAGTACTTCAGTCCGGTCGATTCTCTCTGCTGCGGGTGTGGAATCCTTGCTCTTGAATTCCACAACTTTGTGGCAAGACTCGGCGCTGTCTTGCCTCCCATCTCCCACGCCGAGCCAGTGTTCGCACAGGAAAGCTGGAGGGGGGTTCAGACTATAGTAGAAATGGCTTCGCTCCGTAACTCTTTCAGGCTGCGACGCGCCAAGTGTACCGATGGTGGAGCCCACCCACCCGAGGCAGAGCTACAAGTCTGCCATGACCCGCTTCCCTTCTCTCCACCGGCCTCTTCTCGGGCGTGTCTTTCCCCATTCCGTCGTGAGTTCTATCCACGTGATAGTAACGGATGTATACTCTTCACGGCCAGGAGGCCAAAAAGGAAATTCCGGATGAAACGCTCATCACGCCGGATTCAGGTTAAGTCAGCCTGATTGCACGCTTCCTTCTGCGTAAGAAGCCGTTCGTTTGGAGCCGAACCTCTTCGTCTAGCAGTACACGCTCGGCTGGACCCTCGATAAGTTGAACCGGAGCGATCAGGCGAACGCCGAGCTTGAGCGCGCCGTGAAGCTAGAACCGAACAGTCCCTGCGCCCATTTTGCGCTCTCACAAGCTTACATGCGCGCGGGCCGCAAGAATGATGCCGTGCGTGAATGAGGGATCTCTGCCGAATAGAACAAGAAGCAGACGGCCGCGAATCCTGCGCCGGGAGCGAGAAAGTACTCTGGCTCGCCGGAGACGAATCTCCCTGCGCAGCCGCAGCGTGCCTCGACTGGCTCGGGTGCGCGCCGGAGGAACTCGCAGCGAGAGTGAATATACTCAGAACGCCCCTGTTGATTGAGAAGTTGCCTCGCGATAATCCGTGAAGTGGTTTGACATAGAGATGTCATCTTCAATACGTCTCTTCATGATTTTGCTTCTTCTGCCAACGCTCGGGTTGGGCGGGCAGGCGCAGCCTCAAGATCTCCGGGCCGTCTTTGAGCAGGCCCAGCGCGAGCTGATGGCGGGCAATTATGCCAAGGCGGAAGCAGGTTTCCGCGAAGTCCTGAAAATGGATCCCCGCTCGGCTGCTGCCCACAGCAATCTCGGTGTGGTCTACATGCGGATGGAAAGGCTTGGCGAAGCCATCGAGTCCTTCCTTGCGGCCAAGAAATTGGCTCCGCAGGTCGTGGGAATTGACCTTAATCTCGGCCTGGCCTACTACCGCAAACTCGAATTCTCCAAGGCCATTCCGCAATTCCAGCAGGTCCTCAAGTCTGTGCCCAGCAGCTTCCAGGCCCGGTATCTGCTCGGCATGAGCTATTTCATGGAGAACGACTACCAGCATGCTATCGACGCCCTCGAGCCGCTTGCAAGCGAGCAGAAAGATGACTTGGATTACCTCTTTGTCATGGGGATCAGTTACGGCAAGCTGAAGCGTAAGACTGAATCCGAACGGACCTTCGAGCAGCTCGTCCATGCAGGCGGCGACACGGCGCACCTGCATCTTCTCCTGGGCAAAGCCTACCTGGACCTTCACCAGAACGAATCCGCGCAGGCTGAGCTTGAGAAGGTGATTGCGCGCGATCCCAATCTTCCCTATGCACATTTCAATCTGGGTGTGGCCTTCCAGCGGCAGGGTAAGCTGGACAAAGCCGGGAAAGAATTCGAAGCCGAGATGAAGATTACTCCTCGCGAGCCGTGGAGCTACGAGAATCGCGGGACGATTTATCTGGACCAAGGTGATCCAGACCATGCCATCGAAATGTTTCACAAGGCTCTGGATGTAAATTCACAGATGCCGAAATCGCTTGCCGGACTGGGAAAGGCCCACGTGCGAAAACGGGAACCCGAGAAGGCCATCGCTTACCTGAAACGCGCGGTTGAACTCCAACCTGACAGCGCCGATTTCCACTACCAGTTGGGCCAAGCATACCTGAAGTCGGGCAACCGGGAGGAAGCCAAGAAGCAAATGGGCGAGGCGGGTCGCCTGCAGGCCGAAGATCGCGAGAAGCAGGAGGAAAGGATCTTTGGGAAGTTGCCCGCTCCGGAAGTGCCCCAGGAACAACCGTGAGGGCTGAGTCTGGGCGGGTCGACGCAATCCGCCTTCGTCACGTGGCCCGCGGGTCAATTTCGGCACGCTTGTCCGTCGACGTGGCGCTGGTCCTGGGCTGCGAGGCGCAGGCTGCGCTATTGCGCTCGCGGCAAATGAGTCGGACCTGCAAATTGAAGCTGTGGTTACTGAAAACCCGGTTCGCCGCTGGAACCCGTCACCGGCGTAGTCCGGAGCCCGCTGCTCGCACCCTACAGATCACCTATTTCTGATTCTCCGCCCGCGAGACGACCGATCGATGACGATCGGTTCCGGTGCGCAGTGACCCGTCCTCGCCCATACGGTCAGAGGATAAACGCCGTGGATATGATGGAGTGGTCTCAGGCTGCTTGTCCTTTGTAACGGTGGTGAAGTCCTCCAACTTCCGGCATCCCCACCACGTGGCCGAGTTGAGCAGGCTCAACGCGTCTGGACCTAGGCGCGTCCTTGTCCAGCGACAAATGGGTGCGGAAGCGTTGGTAGTAGTGGAAGTAGGATTTGAGGATGCGGTGCTGGGAAGCTTCGTTGAGAACAATGATGTGATCCAGACACTCCCGCCGGGTCGACCCAATCAGTCGCTCAACGTAAGGATTGGAGTAAGTCATCAACTACAGCCTATGGAAACTCTGATGCTCGACGTTTCCGAGTAACCCATCCTTTCCATCCCCTGTTCCAACGCCGTTTCGGGGGGGGTCTCAGCTTGAGTTACATCTGTCAGGTTTGCCAACGTGAACGAAGCCGCTCCGGCGGCGGACACTGCGCGTTGCCAGCGGGATTGCCCTGATCAAGATATCGTCGGGTTATAAGGAGATATTGCCTGTGACCCGTTTACGCAAAATGATGCTCGAAGAACTTCAGCGTCGAAATTACTCTCCGAGGGCCACCGAGTGTTACATCAGTGCGGTGGAGGATTTTGCCCGCTACTTCCACTGCCCTCCGAACCGGTTGAGTCCCCAGCACATCCGCGAGTACCAAGCCTATCTGTTCCACCAGCGAAAGCTGGCCCCGAGCAGCGTTACCCGAGGGCTGGCCGCTCTGCGCTTCTTCTTCACCAAAACTCTGAAGAGGCCCTGGAGCGTGGCGGAGACACCCTATCCCAAGAGAGTGCAGGGCCCGCCCACGGTGCTGAGCCAGGAGGAAGTCGCCCAGCTCATCAACGCAGCGCGCACTCCCTTCTACCGCATCTTGTTGATGACCCTCTACGCTACCGGAGCGCGCCGCGCCGAACTGGCGCGCTTGAAGGTCAGCGACATCGGTAGCCAAAGGATGGTCGTCCACATCCAGGGCGGCAAGGGCCGCAAGGATCGGGACGTCATGCTCAGTCCCGTCCTACTGGAAGCCTTGCGCGAGTACTGGCGCCGAAGGAAGCCCAAGACTTGGCTCTTCCCCGGTAGTCGTTGGCACACGGCTCCGCGTCCGATTACTTCCAAGGTGATCTGGCACGCCTGCCACCAGGCTGCCTTACGCGCGGGTCTCCACCAAGGTGTACACCGGCACACGCTTCGACATTGTTCTGCAACTCATCTGCTCGAAGCGGGTGCCGACCTGCGCACCATCCGGGTGCTGCTCGGTCACCACGATCTGGAAGAGACCACACTCTACCTCCGCCTTTCCCGCCGCCATCTCAGCGCCACCGCCAGTCCGCTGGACTCGTTGGCGCTGGCGGGCACAGGCAAGAAAGACGAGCCCCCGGGAGACGAATAGATGACTCGGCCGCCGCTGGAGGTGGCCGATCTCATCCGGGTGGCGGGACAGAAATTCATCGAAGGTAGTCGTCGCTGGATCACCGGCCAACATCTCGAAGTGTTGGCGGCCATCGAGCGCTGTCGTACCGCCGCCCTCGACGGGCATCGCGATCAATGTTCCCACTGCGGGTATCGTGCCATCTCGTTCAGTTCCTGCCGACTTGGGGCGCAACTAGCCCGCGAATGGGCTGCCCTTCAGAAAGCCCGGTAGTGCGATACTCGGCGCCGCTAATGCTGATGCTCTTGTCGAATCGGTGGCGGCCTAACCCCGCGCTGCACCCGACCGGCGCCGGCGGTTCGATGCGCGCCGCCGGGTGAGCGCGAATCGTTACCTTCCTGGAGGATCGCCGCCAAAAGCGGCTGTTCTCGACAACCATCGGCGGCGGGTGCAACCACCGTTGAACTCGCCCATCAAGTAGTCGAGCGTCGCCGCCAAAGCAAATCTTTGAAATTTGCAGGATTGGCCTCGGATTGGGCAGATCGGTCCTGCCTTGTCGCCTTTGGTTTACCAATCGCAGCAAACGCAAACCATGGCAGAACGCTGCACTACGCTGACTCTTTAAAGAGAACGCGGCGCCGAATCCCGGTCTCACGGGTCGCTGGCCCCACTTCTTTCAATCACGCGGCCACGTTATGGTTCAGGTCACGCAACGACCGGAATACACAGAAAGGAGGGATGCTGTGTCGAAATACGGTGAGACTCATACGGTCTTACGCGAGGAGAAATACCTCGTGGAGGCTCTGAAGGAGATGGGCTACGAGGTTGAGGTCCACCCGGAGGGAGTGCGGCTGAACTCGTACTACTCGGAGCAGGAGGCAAAGGTCGCGAACATTGTTATCCGGCGCCAGCACCTGCGCGGGACCTATGGTGATATCGGGTTTACGCGTCAGCCGGATGGCCGCCTCACTCTGGTCAAGGATGAGCTCGACGAGCACCGTGGCTATGGGGCGAGGTGGCTGGGACGTGTCCAGCAGCTTTACAAGGAGAAGCAGACCTTGGCCATGGCGCGGGCGAAGGGTTACACCCTGAGAAGCCGCGAGGTGATTGAGACCACGCAGGGTGAGCAGGTGCGACTCCAATTTGTTGTGCGGAGGTAGGTCACCATGCAGGAGAAGACCATCACGATCATCATTGACGAGCAAGGAAATTCCACCCTCGATCTGGAGGGCTTTGCAGGGCAGGGCTGCGAAAGGGTCTTTGATGACTTCCGTGGCGGAGACAGTGTGAAGGTGGAGCGGAAGAAGCCCGCCTATTACACCAGCCACGTGATCCAGCAAGAGAAGATCCAGCGCTGAAGGAGGCCTGTCATGCTGCTTCATGCGTTGATTCCCGCCAGCCGTGCTAATGGGCCAGGCCTACGAACCGTGGTGTTTTTCCAGGGTTGCAAACTCGATTGTGTTGGCTGCTGGAACCCAAGAACTCATCATTTTCATGGCGCCGAAGTCACGGTTGATTTCGTAGGTCAGGAAGTGCTGAGGTCACGCCAAGAACATACATTGGAGGGTGTCACCTTTTCCGGTGGCGAGCCCATGCAGCAAGCGGACAGTTTGCTGCGATTGATTCAAGGCCTGCATCAGGAAGCGCCAGAGCTAGGTTTCGGCATGTTCAGCGGCTATGCGGAACAAGAACTCGCCAAAGGTCAATATTGGATCTGGGGTGATGGTTCTTCCGAACAACGCCTGGGAGGTCTCTGGCAAGAAATCCGTGCATGCCTTGACTTCGCCATCCTCGGGCGTTTCAATCAGGCTCAGCCAGGCAGCCTGCCGCTGCGCACAAGTCGCAATCAGGTTCTGCGGCTGTTCAGCGACCGTTATACCTCTGCCGATTTCAGTGAAGAGCTGATTGAGATCAGCATTCACGAACGCGGTCGAGCAGAAGTCACGGGATTTCCTATCCTCGATGTCCCCTGGTAGAACCCTCCTCGGCTTGCTTCGCTAATCTCCCCTTTGAAAGTCCTTTCCGAAAGGAGCCCCCTAAATGATTCGATCTATGGAGGAGTTTCGGTCGGCATTCCATGCCGCGCGGTGTGTCTCGACTCCGCTCGTGGCAGTACGCACGGCCGACCCCGCCAGCACCACGCATTTCATCATCGAGACTCTCAAGCAAGGTCGCGAGCTTCCCCCGCTGCTCGGGTGGGATGTGGTTCGCGGCCTCTATGCGATCGGCCGGGACAGCGGCGACGAACTGGCGCGTATATTGGGCGAACGTCAGGCTGCGACGATGGGGCCGGTCGATGCCCTGTTTTTGGCCCAGCAGCTTGGCGAGGACGGGCTGCTGCTCTACTCTAATGCTCACCGCTTCTGGAATGACCCCGGAGTAATGCAAGGGATCTGGGACCTGCGGGATTCATTCAAGGCGACGGGCCGCATGCTGGTATTGCTGGCAGCACCGGGCGCGACGTTGCCGCAGGAATTGGGTCAGGACGTTCTCGTTCTTGACGAACCTCTCCCCTCGACCGCTCACCTGGAGCAAATCGTTCGGGAGACCTTCAATGCCGCCAACCTGAGTGCGCCCGACCGCCCGGTGATCATTAAGGCGGTAGATGCCCTGATCGGCCTGGCGGCATTCCCGGCAGAGCAGGCACTGGCGATCTCGTTGGTCAATCGCCAACTCGATACAGAAGACCTCTGGGAGCGCAAACGCCAGATCATTGAGCAAACACCGGGCTTGTCGGTGTGGCGAGGCGGCGAAACCTTTGAGGACATTGGCGGGGTTGAAAACGTCAAGAGCTTCATGCGAGCGGTTCTTGCTGGCATCGATCCTCCCCGCGTTGTCGTGTTCATCGATGAGATTGAGAAGGCGTTTGCAGGAACCGGCACCGACCTCTCCGGCGTGAAGACGGAGATGACGGGCACCATCCTGACGTACATGCAGGACCGCGAGGCAGATGGAGTTGTGTTTGTCGGTCCACCCGGGGCCGCCAAAAGTGCGGCTGCGAAGGCTACGGGCGGTACCGCGGGAATCCCCACGATCGCTTTCGACCTACCGGCCATGGAGAGCTCTCTGGTGGGTGCTTCGACCGAACGGCTGCGCACGGCGCTCCAGATCATTGACGCAGTCTCGCAAGGGAGGATGCTGTTCATTGCGACTTGCAATTCCATCGCGAGCTTGCCACCCGAACTGCGTAGGCGCTTCACGCTGGGCACATTCTTCTTTGACCTGCCCACGGCCGAGGAGCGCGAGACGATATGGGGAATTTATCTCAAGAAGTACGGAGTGTCGGGCGAGCTGCCGAACGACGAAGGCTGGACCGGTGCGGAGATCAAAGAGTGCTGCCGGAAGGCGCACCGGTTGGGAAGAACTCTCGCCCAGGCATCGCGGTACATCGTGCCGGTTTCACGTTCCGCAGCTGAGCAGATCAAGGCGCTGCGCCAGATGGCGTCCGGGAAGTTTATCAGCGCCTCCACGCCGGGCGTCTACCGCTACGAAGAGGAAACTGCTGCGGCTGGCCGGCGCGTCATCCGGGACGTGGGCGGCCCCCTCACCGTCATGCCACCCTCGAAATCAGAGGTCTAAAAAGGCAGGCTCACAGCCCCCCGTGGAACCGTCCGAATGCGTGGGCAAGCATTAGCGACATGATTAGGATGCCCGCTCCAAGGACGAGCACGTGCTGGGTCTTGCGCAGATTGAAGCTGCCGACACGACAGACGAGCAGGTAGCCGGCGGCAAGGTTGAAGAGGCCCCATAGGACATTGACCATCGAGGAGGACAATCCTACCCCGGGTGGTGTTGCGAAGGGGCTCTGGAAGGCATGCCCCAAGATCCCATTGCCGAGATGGGGCAGGGTGTTCGCAAGGAATGCGCCTCCGAAGAAGTTCGCCACATAGTGGTACCAGCGCATTGTTGCTCCCTTCTGGCTGCCAAACCAATGGTAGCAGGTCTCAGGAGTCCCCCCAATTGGAGGTTTGCTGGAGCCTGTATGTTGGCCAGCCAGGGCTGGCAACATCTTTTTCATTGGGGGTAATTAACACGGATTTCCACTTTGCTCCCGATTCCCGTTAAATATACACCCAATTGCCTCGATCTTTTCCGCTGCGAGTTTTCTGTGCCGCCGCCCCAACCTACGTCTAGAACGGCAGTTCCGCCCGTCCGAACGAAGCCAAAACCGAAAGCCCGGTAATTAAGTTCAAAACGATATTCTGGGATTAAGAATTCCCAGTGCCCGAAGGAGGATGAAATGGCAACTGCATTACCAATCTTAGAAATTCAGGAACCTGGCACAGACCTTGCCAGGAAAACTGTCTTCATCAAGCTTCACCTCGGCTTGCTAGGCAACAGTCGCAACGTGAGTTCATCTCAGGTCGAAGTGGACGCCGACAAGGCACTGATCCGGGTTTCAAAGACTCTGCTCGACTCGCCAGAGCTCCAAGCCATCAGGACTATTGATGGTGACATCCGCCGCTACCTTTACGACACGTGCCTGCCATTCGAGGTGGGTATTCATCTCCTGCCACTGGGGTTGCTGGAGACGGTGGATGAAAAGCTGCGCGAGTTCAACGATAAGCGCCGGGTATTAGTGGAGGTATTCCTCGCTGCCTACCCGCGCCTGTGCCAAGAGGCCGCAGGACGACTGCGCACGCTCTATAACCCAGCTGACTATCTGCCGGCGGACGAGGTGCGTTCCCGTTTCACCTTCAGTTGGCAGTACGTCAGCTACGGTGTGCCGGAACAGCTTCGAGAGATCTCTGCCCGTATGTTCCAGACGGAGCGCGACAAGGCCGCACAGGCGATGTCCGAGGCTTGCGCTGAAGTCCAGCAGGTGATGCGCGCTTCGCTGCTGGAACTGGTCAGTCACCTCCGCGATCGGCTGGCCGATCAGGCGGACGGCAAGTCGCAGCGTCTGCGGGAATCAACCCTGCAGAAGCTGCGTGATTTCCTGGGGACGTTTGACTTGCGCAACGTGGTGGACGACCAGGATCTGAAGGAGCAGGTCGATAGGGCGCGAGCCCTGCTTGAGGGCGTGAGCACGGATGCCTTGCGGAACATGCCGATGATTCGTGCTCGGGTGCGAGAGGGTATGGCCAAGGTCGCCGCTCAAATGGATGTTCTGGCAGGCGATCGCGTTAGTCGCAAGTTCCGGTTCGCTGAAGAATGACTCTGTCAGACGACACACAAGGTTCGACCCATCCACGACAAAAGGAGGCACGTGATGGACGGGCAGGCTCGCTCCAGCCTGTGCGTCCCACGGTATACATTATGTTGAACAAGGTGATGCTCATTGGATACGTTGGCGCCGACAGCGAGATGAAGTTCACTCCGGGCGGCATCCCGGTGACGAACTTCTCTTTGGCGGTGAAGGAGACCTACAAGAACGGCGGCGGAGAGAAGAAGACCAGCACACTGTGGATCCGCTGCGTTGCCTGGCGGCGATGGGCGGAAATCGCGGGTGAATTCGTGAGCAAAGGGAAATTCGTCTACGTTGAGGGGAGACTCCAATTGCGGAGTTACGAGGGTCGGGAAGGCCGGAAGCACGATGTGACGGAAGTAGTCGTCACTACGCTCAGGTTGCTGGGGCCGCCGAAGAACGGAAACGGTCCGAAGGCAGCTGAATCCTCGAAGCCTGCGGAGCCTGTTGACGAAAGCGACAACCCATTCTACGAGCCGGGAAGCGAGACGACGGATCAAGAAATCCCGTTTTAGGGATGCCCCCGGCAGTTCCCACAATTGAGTGGGACCGATTACCTCCTGCCGCAATTGAACACTGAAAGCTTCGCCTTGCACGGCAGGGCCACTGCTATGCGTAGGGCGTTCTACAAGCAAGTAGATGGCTTCGGAGGGCGCCGTGATTCAGGCACAGCCGTCAAAGATGACAGGGCGGACAGCATCTCCGGCTTGCCGACCCGAAAGACGATGCGACGTTGTTAAGGCGGACATAGGCTCTGAGAAGCGTCCTGCAGACACCGCCCCGAGTCTTATCAAGCTCTTCGCGACAGCATTCCAGGGACCTTGATCCACCGCCCAAAGCAACGATTTGCCGCAACTGTGCCATCGTGTCGCTGAAGTCCGCCGTCAGGCTCAGCCTCCGGGTCTCGATGGGCATAGGGGTAAAGCTGATCGTGCACGTCCCCTAGGCCATTTTGCTTCACCGCTCACGCTGAGCCGTTGGTTCGTCTGGTGCGGGGCTCTTTCCCATGAGGTATTGATCGAACCAAGCGATCGTGCGCCGGATGGAGTCAATCTGGTTCTCGCGTTTCACGAACCCGTGACCTTCATTCGTGTAATAGTGAACATCCACGATCCGGCCTTCTTTCTTGAGGAGATCGACCACCTGTTGCGCCTCCTCCTTCGGCACGCGGGGATCATTGTCCCCCTGCAGCACGAGCAACGGTGCTTTCTCGTTGCGAATGTAAGTGATGGGCGAATCCTCTTCGTAGACCTTGGGGTTCGCGTCCGGATTCCCGAGTAGCCCTTTCACGTACTCGTTCAGCGATGGGTCCGAGCTCTTCAGCATGGTAGACCAGTTGATGATCCCGTACTCTTCCACGGCCGCAGCCCAGATATCCGGCGTCTTGCCGATAGCCATGAGCGTCATAAAGCCGCCGTAGGACCCACCCCCGATTCCGATCTTTTTAGGATCGACGTAGCCGGTTGCTTTGAGAAAGTCCACCGCCGCTACTTCATCCTTCAGGTCTCCACCGCCCAGATCCTGAAAGTTCGCCTTCTGGAAGTCCAGGCCGTAACCGGTGGACCCGCGTGGGTTGGGAGCGATGCAGATGTATCCGCGCGAGGTCAGCGCCGCAACATCGGTGTTCCAATAGTCGACCATCTGACCGGTGGGCCCCCCGTGCGGAATTACCAGTGCCGGATTACTCCCGTCCCGCTTCAGATTGAAGGGTACCCAGAGCAGCGCGCTAATGATTTTTCCGTCGAAGCTCTTGTAATGGACGATTTGGGAGGGCGGAAGCGGTGTCGCACGCAAGCTGGCAATGGCGGAAAAAGTCAGCTGGTCGGCATGCAGGCTTGCGAGGTTGTAAACCCAAAGGTCTCCCGGCTGATTTGACGCCTCGTGGGAAACGATCACTCGGTCGCTCTGCGGCGCGAACTCGTTGGGATTGCCGGAGAAATAATTCAGGCCGTGCGGCAGGTCAACCTTTTTCGCCCGGTTGGTCGAGCGATCTGCGAGATAGGCATCGGTCAGCCCGTCTTCATTCACGACGTACGTGTAGTTTTTTCCGTCGTGCGAATAATTCCCTGCGAAGGCTTCCCATTTCAAGTCGGTGACCCAGGTGACCTTCCTGCTCGCGATATCCAGGAGGGCGATGTTCATGTAACCGCCCTTGGCATCCGAGCTGAGCAGGATTGTCCCACCGTCGGGCGAAAGCGATGAGGCGAGATAACGAATCGTGCCCTGGTGGGAGGTGAGGTTCTCTAGCTTTCCGGTTGCCAACTCGATCCGGTAAACGTCAGCGTCGGTGAAGGTAGGGTTCACGCGGCCGGCATAGATGATCTTGTCGTCGTTGCTCCACGCCGCCACGTTCCAAGAGTAACCGGGCTGCTGCTCATTCGTCAGCTTACGGACTTTGCGCGCGCTCCAGTCGAGCAGAGCAATATCGTACTGAGAGCCGTCCTTGGTTTTATAGGCGAAAGCAATGGTATTGCCGTCGTGGGACCAGTGCGGATCCTGCTCGCGAATCGCGGGCGTGTTGGTCAGGTTGACCGCCTTGCCGCCGTCACTCGGTATAGCGTAAAGGTCCCAAAGCTCGTCGCCCGCGTGGTCCTGCTGGTAGACGATCCATTTGCCGTCGGGCGACCAGACGGCGCTGTACTGGCGATCGTCGGACTGGGTGAGCTGGATCGGCCATCCCCCTGAGGCGCGCACCTTCCAGAGATTGGAACGACCGGAAATGTCAGTGGTGAATACGATTTGCTGCCCGTCAGGCGACCAGGCGGCACCGAACACACTTCGCGTGTAATAGAGGTCGTCGACGGGCACTGGCCGGGCGGCCGTGTTTGACCTCGAGACCACCGACTTCGGATCGGTGAGCGGGCGGTCATCGGCTCCCGTGGACCCAGCCAAAGGCTCACACAGGCTGCAGCAAGTGACAACCAACAGTCCCAACAAGCACAGGATTCGCATGCCAACCTCCTTCCATCAAGGTCCTGACCCCGCGCGTTACGAGCACTGCCAGCGGGTTTCGCACTGTCGAAAACGGGATTGGGGTCTAGGACTGATGACAGCTGATATACCACGGATTTTCCGACCTGAAAAGTGGTTGCTGTGGTTGGTTGCGATGGTTGGGCGGTGGTGTTCCACAAAAGTCGCGCCCTATTTGGGAGGGGGCATCGGAAGACGGGGTTCGGGGGTGGTGAATCTACCTGGACGATTTACCCTGGACATGTGCGCGCTGGACTCATTAGCCGTCGGTTCACCACGGGATAGACCGTTTCCGGGCGTATCGCCGCCAACGCGGATGTTGCCGCCCTTTAGATGGTCAGGTACAACGCGCAGCCGCTTGGTCGTCGCCCTACTGGAAATGTGACCCCGTCCCTGCTTTCGTGGGAGCGACACGGAGGAGTCCAGTCCCGCACTCCGATTCTTGGCCGGGATCGAGCCCTATTGGCACTGGATCCCTCAGGGAATCGTAAATCCATCAAACTAGCCAAATATAGTTTCCTCTTAACCCGGAATGAGTCTGGGATTGCCTATACTAACCAGGTATGAACGAAAGAGGTTTAGCTTTCCCTTGCTTCAGGGCCGGTAGTCGGTAGCTACCGGCCTCCCTCCTACCGGAGGTAGAGAAACAGGGGATACGGGAAGGCTGAATGCGTACCGCAGTTCGATCCCATCATCAATTGAACGCATTTGGATCATCCCCGGATCAGATCGTAAGGTCTTCGTCATTGTAGGGACGCAGTCATGTCGTGGCTTCCTTTCCAAGGGGGAGTCAGGATAACCAGAGAACGGGGGATGAACTCTGACTGGAGTTTACATCCTAGCCGGGTCAATAACTCAAGAGACTTGGTGAATCATCTGGTGAGAGCGTCTGTCGGGATGACGTTAAACACTGGACCCATACCCGTAACACCGGAAACCGGCTCATTGCGCAGTCCGAAGCAACGCGGATACACTGAGATTACCGGCAACGTCAGGGGGGTATGACACCAGAGCTGACAGGAATCCATGAATCGCAGGTAGAGCGTAATTGAATCTACCCGAAGCGAAAGCGAAGCGATGGTGACGACCACATGAACCCAATAGGTAGGGGTTCGTGTCTCTGCTCGGCTCTCTCCGGCTCTGGCCGCAACTGCATGAAATCCCTTAGACTGGCTCGCGATGTAGAGTAGCGATACGCTGGTGATTCCTGAACGCTCCTTGTGACGCAAGAAGTTAACATGTATCCGACGAGAAATACATAAATCAAGCATGGTAATGGTATGATAAAGGCAGGGAGATTTAACATGAATGATTACCTTGCTTGGTTTGATGGAGCTTGTGAACCTGTTAACCCTGGTGACCTGCCCCCGTTTTCTGTACCAATCATAATGCGAGTTCCAGGGTAGTTTTTTGCTTTTGTTCTTCTCTCTGGGGCGGCTCGGGGGGGAGAGCCGCCCCGGCGCCTGCGAATTCTTGCGGGGTCCGATTCCCCAACGAAGTGTGGGGCCGAACCTCGTTGTAGTCCCTCCTCCAAGCCTCCATCGTCTCCCGAGCTTCCCCCAGGCTCAGGAACCAGTGCTCATTCAAACACTCGTCCCGCATCTTGCCGTTGAAGCTCTCGATGAAAGCATTCTGCACCGGCTTCCCCGGCTCGATGAAGTGCAGTTTCACGCCTTGTTCGTAGGCCCACACGTCC
>Ga0208192_1000763_pt1 | contig 23084 bp, 23 predicted proteins | sample June2015DPH_13_1_2_FD_184711 | JGI IMG/M metagenome (GOLD analysis project Ga0208192, IMG submission 184711) | Peatland microbial communities from SPRUCE experiment site at the Marcell Experimental Forest, Minnesota, USA - June2015DPH_13_150... | ecosystem: Environmental > Terrestrial > Soil >... | reverse complement strand
AACTTACCGCACCGCCTACACGCCCTTTACGCCCAGTAATTCCGAACAACGCTCGCCCCCTACGTATTACCGCGGCTGCTGGCACGTAGTTAGCCGGGGCTTCTTCATCCGGTACCATCAGACCCGCCTCTTCAGCGGGCCGTTTTTCCCGATCGAAAGAGGTTTACGACCCGAAGGCCTTCATCCCTCACGCGGCGTTGCTGCATCACCCTTTCGGACATTGTGCAAAATTCCCCACTGCTGCCTCCCGTAGGAGTCTGGCCCGTGTTTCAGTGCCAGTGTGGCCGTGCGCCCTCTCAGGCCGGCTACCGATCATCGCCTTGGTAGGCCGTTACCCTACCAACTAGCTAATCGGCCGCAGCCCCCTCCTCCAGCGGCCCTTGCGGGCCTTTGCTCCCAAAAGCTAATGCCATCGGGATGTTATGCGGTATTAGCCCAGGTTTCCCCAGGTTATCCCCCACTCGAGGGTAGGTTAGCTACGTGTTACTCACCCGTACGCCACTTTACTCACGGAGTTGCCCCCGCTTTCTCGTTCGACTTGCATGTGTTAGGCACGCCGCCAGCGTTGATTCTGAGCCAGGATCAAACTCTCGTTTGAATTCGGCTCGCGCACAGACTGCCGAGGCCGCCTTGCGACGGACCTACAAGCGCCTGTACGCTGATATTTTGGAGTCTCCCCCGTCGCGTTGCGTCGGCCTACCTGCCCCGATGTTTTGGGTCGGAAGGACCAACGAACCCACAGGAGAGCTCGCGCCCTGTACTTTGCCGAAAGAACAGGACGTCGCTCAGCGATCGAACTAAAACTTCGATTGACGTGGCTTGCTCAACTCAGTTGTCAAAGAGCTAAAGGCCCCGATGTCTCGGGGTCCCCATCTTGGGGAAGGTCGGCTGCCAGCGCCGCGGGACGGCTCAGCGTCGTCGGGGCTCTGACTGCCCTTACTCTGTCGAGTATTTATCTCACAGAGCAATTCTTAATGTTACGGACTCATCCGCAAGTTGTCAAGGGGTATCTGAGTTTTTTTCGCGCCGCAGCGATTTTTTCATCTCCCCGTTTCGCCCTGCCGATAGGCGATGCGGGGTAGTGTGACCCGCCGGTCTGGGGCCATCGGGTGATCGACAACCTTCAAGCTGTTCATTTCACTCATGCTCCGGCGCGAGCCTGTCGATAACCGTTGCGGGGAAGTGTGTCACGGCGGCATCGGTTCATCGGGCCATCGGATCATTGAAGATCTACGGACGGCGCAGCTGCGCAGGCGATTTGGCATCAAAAGGGGAACGCTGGTTTCCTTTGCCGAGGATAACGGGCGCATCATCGTCCAGCCCGTTACACGAGAGTTCATTCGCGGCCTGCGCGGCTCGCTCCAGGGCGGCCCTTCGGCGCTCGATCACCTGATCGAGGAACGCACGAGAGAGCGCACTCGGTGAAAACTCACGTCCTTGACGCCAGCGCCCTTATGACCTTCTTCGAGGATCGCCCCGGCGCCGAGACAGTCGAAGAACTGCTCGCCAAAGCCCCCGAAGCCAAACGCCCCTTGCTCATGTCGGTGGTCAACTGGGGCGAAGCTTGCTGCTCGGTCTGGCGCGCGCGCAGCGAACCGGCCGCGACTGAGAAACTCCGTGAGATCGCTCAATTGCCCATCGAGATCGTCGACGCCGACTCCGGCTTGACCCGCGTGGCCGCCAGGCTCAAGGCGGAGCACAACCTTCCCTATGCCGACTGCTTCGCCGCCGCCCTCGCCGAGAGCCGAAAGGCTCCTTTAGTAACAAGTGACAAGGGCTTCGGGCGCGTGGGGACTGCCCTCAAAATCCTTTGGGTCTGAGGTCGCAGGTTGTAGCTTGTCCTTGAAGTCTGCGGCCCTTTATGGGGAAAGCAAAGAGCCGCGGAGTCAAAAGACAACTCCGCGCTACCTGCTCTGTAGAGGAGAGGATGCAGTTGATATAGCGAACCAGTTTTTCGTTGCGGTTATCAATGATGCCGTGAGTCGCCATTATTGGGCCCCCTTGGGCCAAAGGGTGGGATGATTCCTCTTGAGCCAGTCGAGCAAATCTTCACGGAACTCCCGTACTTCCGCCAGGATCTCCTCCACCTCCCGCTGGGAAATTTCACCAACGCGGTCGTAATCGGTGACATTTCGCTTGGAACGGCAATTGTCCAGGTAGTCGGCGCGAACCTGAGCTTGCGTCCCCATGATCTCAGGCAGCGCATGGAATGTCGTCCAATGATGTCCGGCCCCGAAGGTGCGAAAACCGGCGGCGTAAAGGGCAATAGTGGCCAATTGCAGAGCTGCGTTGTATGCCGTAGCGAAGCGGCGGTCGGTGGAAAGCTGTGGAATTTCAGCGTCGGCCAAGTCGCGGTCCACCACACGCAGAAGGTCAGCCACTTCCTTGGCGGAAGTCCTGTGCGGGCGGACGCGCCCGTCAGCCAGCAAGTCCTTTAAGGGCAATTTCGTCTCCGATAAGATAGATCTTCTCGCCCTTCAACACCGCTGAGATGAAGTGGTGTCCTTCTCGGGCCTTAGTTCTGAACTCCTCCGGCGGATAGACGGTGGCGTTGAACTCCCTCCCTAGGTCCCGACCGGCCGGCCCCAGCACCGCCGAAGCTTCCCGCAAGGTTAAGTCGCCCACCAGGAGAAGGTCTATGTCGCTGCCCGCCGTCTCTTCGCCGCGTGCTAACGATCCGTAAATGAACGCCACACGCACCCGGTCCGCCAAGGGGGCTAACGCGGCGCGCAAAGCATCGCCCAACCCTATGGTTTTCAGAATGACGCGCTTCAAGTCCTCGAAGGCTGGATGACTACGGTTCGCCCGGTAGTAAACCCGGTTTCCGCGCGGAGTCCTGATCACCAGGCCGGCTTTTTCCAAACGGACGAGCTCCCGCTGAACGGCGTAAAGCCCTGTCCCGGCCCCGTCAGCCAATTCCTTCTGGTAGAAGGCCGTCTCGGGACGGGTTAAGAGGGTGGTGAGAAGCCGGGCGAGCGTGCCGGAGGCGAACAGTCCTCCCCAGCCCCCATCACCAATGGATTTGGTCATTCGACCAATAGTTTTGGTGGTTTTCCTCATCGCTTCTTTCCGCCGCCCCGGCCCGGGCCGGGAAGGTAATGTTAGTCACAAGTGACAAGGACTTCAAGTGCGTGGGGACTGCCTTCAAGATCCTTTGGGTTTGAGTATGCAGTGATCCTCGCGAGAGGGGGAATCGGCCAACCGCACACATCGCAAGAAGCGCGACGTGTGCGCCACCCGCGACATGGCGGCACTCCATATTTCGCCTTTTGCGCGCGACTTCCCGCGCACAGCAATAGAGGATCTATACGACCTATCGTGCGAGCCAGACTATCACAGTTGGCGCAAGCGGACAACGCAACGCAGACAACGCAGTGCAGAGTTATGCGCGGCAGCGCATTACTCTGCGGTCCTTTCTTAGAGTTCGTCACCACCGCTGTGCCTCATCAGCATTTCAATAGATGGTATTGCACAAATGCGAAGCTGACCCCAGCTTTCGAGCCGCAGAGTTTGAAGTGCACAAACTCTGCGCTACCCGCTTCGAACGCGTGGGGACTGCCCTCAAAATCCTTTGGGTCTGAGTATGCAGTGACCCTCGCGAGAGGGGGAATCGGCCAACTGCACACATCGCAAGAAGCGCGACGTGTGCGCCACCCGCGGGCCTGCCGGGTTGTTTCGAGGGGCCGCCGATGGCTGATTCGTGTCGTCGCCGGGGAAGTAGCCAGATTTCGGGGGTTGAGATAAGGTCTAAGATGTGGGAGAATCGACCCACTGCCGAGAATCTCTGGCTTGGCGATATGAACAAAGCCTCCCGTGACAGTCCCGGACGCCGTTGGGACACTCTGCTGCTTACCCGCCGCGGCGGTTTAGGCGGGTCGGCCTGATAGAAGTTAGATTGCACCGATACGCCGCGCAGGACATTCAACGCCCATGACCAAAGAACAGCTTCTCGCTGAGATCGAAGACCTGCTTAGGACTACGCCGCCTCGGGAAACGATTCGGGACAACACGGAAGACAATCTCGCCTGGTTGGGGCGCGTATCCGCCGCCATCGAGAGCTGGAATATGCGGAAGATGGTTTTCGTGACACAATGGCTCGGCCAGGTACACGGGTTCTATGCATTCCTTGCTAATGAGGGCTTCGCAGGTTTGAGGACACTACTGTATCAGGCGCGAAGCGACCTCCGAATGCAAACGCTGGGATCGGCCAATGTGGCTGTCTCCCGCGGGATGGTCTTCGACTATTTCGATGAGATTCGCAAGATCGTCGAACTCGCGAGGGAGGACCTGCTCTTTGCCGATCCGTATTTGGACGCGGAGTTTGTTTCTCGCTATTTGCCGCACATCTCAGCCGGTGTGACGACGCGCCTACTTGCGCGAGAGAAGCTGGCGACGCTGCTACCCGCCGTGGACGCCTTTGCACAACAGTTCGGGAGCGTGATAGAAGTTAGGTCAGCACCGAATTTTCACGATCGCTACGTCTTTGTAGATAAGCGTGCCTGCTATCAGTCCGGCGCATCCTTCAAAGATGGTGCGAAATCGGCACCGACGACACTTACTGAAATCACGGACGCATTTGCGCCTATGCTGAATACCTATGAGGACATGTGGACCCGGGCGAAAGTCGAACGTTGAACGTATGGCAGTGTAGGAGGGTCGGCCTGAACCACAGTTAGGCGGCGCAGGAGCGGTGGCGATGTTCGAAATTACGTATGAACTTTCCGGCCATGCCCCGGCTGCGATGCCGTGGGAGGAATACCAGCGCGGCGCGCTGAATAGTTGGCGCGAGCTAATCGACGGCCCGCGGGGAAACGACGAACAATCGATACACGAGTTCTTGGAACGGAACCCTTCGTTTGTTCCGGGCGCGTTCAGTTTCCCGACCTCCGGCCACTATCCCATATTCGCCGGCGTGTTCACGAAGCCCCCGTTGACCGGTATCGGGATACGGGTTCCGGACTTCATGTGGCTGGCCACTGCCACGGACACCGTCTTTCCGATGTTTATCGAGATCGAGACGCCTGCCAAGCGTTGGTTCACAGAAGATGGACAGCCGCGCGCCGAATGGACTCAGGCGCGCAATCAGCTCGTGACGTGGAAGCAGTGGCTGAACAAGCCAGCGAATCGGCTCGTGTTCCTTGAGTTGTACGGAATTGCTGGGGAATTCCGACACTTTGACATTCGACCGCAATTCCTGCTCGTGTACGGCCGACGAGCGGAGTTCGACCAGAACCCGGAATTGCGAGGTGTTCGCGCGCTGCAGCAGGGCAATGATGAATATCATGTCACATTCGATCGTCTCACACCTGACTACAATGCACAGGACTTTCTCACGCTCAGGAAAGAGCAGGATCAAGTTGTAGCATTGGTCGTCCCGCCCACGGTTCGTCTCGGACCAGGAATTGCTCCATCGTGGCTGCCGGTGATGGGTCGTCCTGAAGCCGCGCTCCGCGAATTCCGAATGTCACCGGAGCGGCGCACATTCGTCGCGGAGCGTTTTGCCTATTGGGACGAATGGGCACAGAAGGGTGGGGGGTCTTGGAGAGGTGGCGACTTGGAATAGTACCCCAGGTGGGGCCGACATCTCGACTTGCGGGACCGTTAAGAAGTTGGGACGGGCCATGGATAGGGCGCGGTGGCAGAGATGTGGCGCGTGATCGTTGGGAGCATACATGAAGGGCAATGCATGCTTGGCCCGCCATGGCGGTTTAGGCGGGTCGGCCTAAACTAGGCTTCGGTCGCAGTTCCAGAATACTGGAGGGGTTGTGACACGCAATATCGAGTTGTATGATAACAAGAACGATTATTACTATGGAAAAATAAGAGACGACGGCAAGCTCGAATTGTATGATAAGAACAATAATTACTATTATGGTAAACTTAATGCAGACGGCAAGATCGAATTCTATGATAATGCCAATAACTATTACTATGGGAAAGTAAAAGCAGAGGACAAATTGGAGGTGTATACTCCGGACGGTGAATATTGGTACGGTAAAATCAAAACATAATTGAAGGCAATATGATCTGTAATTCATGACCGCGGGTGGCGTGCCCTTCGTGGCGCGCCGTTGAGCTAAGGGTTTGTCGGCAGAACCAAACTCGAAGAAAGGAGGCTACGATGGCAGATAAAAGATCACCGGAGATGATAGCAGTGGAGGCTGTTCACGCGGCGCTCCTCCCGCTCGAAGCTGACGCGCGCAAGAGGGTCCTCCGATCAGTGTATGCACTCCTCGACGTTGTTATGGAGGATTCAGCTGCTCGCTTGGTAGCGACTGGCACGGTGGCGCGGCCCATCTCAATCGTGGAGTTGATCCGCGAGAAGCAGCCCGGAACCAGCGCCCAACGCATTGTCCTGTTTGCCTATTACCGCGAGAAACATGAAGGGCTCGCACGTTTCGGCAGACGAGATCTCGAGCCATACTTCGGCAAGGCCAAGGAATCACCTGCAACGAACTACGACCGCGACTTCGTCGAAGCGGTGAAGAAGGGCTGGATTCACGAGGACGGGGAAAACTCGTACATAACCTCACGAGGAATCGAGGCGGTCGAGGCCAGCTTCGCTGGCGAACGGAAGTACGCGAAAGGTCCACGAAAGCCCGCCGGGAAGGCACGCAGGGCACCAAAGGCGAAGAAGATGACGCGTCGGAATCGCGCAGAAGCCTGAGTTAAGCGGAGAACCACAACATGATCGACCCACAGTCAATTGTGTCGGTTGAAAGACTTCGCGACGACCTGGGTATCCTTAAGACATCCTTGCGGCGGAAATACTCGGATGCTAGCCGACAGGTTATCTCGGAAGACATCAAGAGGTCGGCTGCCCTGCTTGCGGAGACGTGGCTGGCTGACCTATCCCAGAGACCCGAAGTCACGGCCGCGGTATCCGCGGGATTTCTAGGGGATTTGAGCGTTCACTTCCAGAGGTTGCTCTCCTTCTCGGAGCACGCATCGAAGCGATCCCGATATGATCAGGAAATCGTTGCCATCTTGAAGCGCTTCACTATCGAGGTCGTGATCCCGCTCAAACGACCTAGGGTGGCCCCTCTCGCGCCTGCACCCGCATCGCCACTCGCCGTGGCTGGCATGTTTGCACCCACATGTTTTGTCGGGCACTCATTTGCAGAAGCAGACAAACCAGTGAATGACGCGATTGTGGCCTGTCTGGAGTCGCTCGGCATGAAGGTCGTGACCGGGGGAAAGCCGAAGGCGGAGAGTATCTCGGAGAAAGTCAAACGCGAGATTGATGATCAAGCGATCTTCGTCGGTGTTTTCACGAGGCGCGACAAAATCGCCAGAAAGGCAGAGTGGACGACCAGCCTCTGGGTAATTGACGAAAAGGCGTACGCAATCGGACGGAGGAAGAAACTGATTCTTCTCAAAGAGGTCGGTGTTGGCTCGATAGGAGGCATTCAAGGCGACTACGAATTCCTTGAATTCACGCGAGATAATCTCGGATCTCTCCTGACCCGCATCATGCAGCTCTTCAATGTCTCCGTCTCGGGCTTACGGTAGGACTGCCAACCAGCAGGTCCAGCGGTTCCATTAGCAATTGATGACACGTTCGGTCTCCTTTTCTAAGACCTCGGCCGTTGCACTGTGCATGCGCGCGGGTGGCGCACACGGCGCGATTCTTGCGATGAGTGCGCCAGACCAACCTCTCCCCCTCAGCCTTCAGAGCCTGCCCCCTTCGCTGCGCTCAGGGCAAGCTCTGAGCGGGGCGAAGGGTCCGCACATGTGTTGCTTCCTCTTGTTTCAGCCGCTCGGCCAGCAAGACCTTGAGCAGCGATTGATAGGGAACATCGCGCTGGTTCGCCAGCACTTTGAGCAGGTAGCGCTGGGCCCGCCCTCCGGCCCTGCGGCTCTTCCAGCGGTGCGGGTTGTTGCCGCGCCGCAAACAAGACAATCCGAATTATCGTAAAGCGCCTCGAACCAAGCAACCCGAAAACTTCCGCTGATCCGCGCCGCCAAAACCACGGCACGGTGGAAAAGCCGCAAGGCTGGAAAGCGAGCCTTGCGCTACATTTTCTCTTGCGTGCCTCCCAATGCTATGGGGCCCCGTGCCTCTTGCGCCCGCTTCAACAAGTTTCTGATTGAGGGCAGAATTTCTTGCTTGACATGGTTAACTCTGATGTTATTATAGTAGAGGTACCGAGCGCCCCGGCTCGGTAGAAGCTACTCGGGAGATAGCCTTCCCCTTGCCACCCACGAAGCAGGGAGTAGGCAGAAAGCAGAAGGCAGAAGGCAGAATGCTGACTCCTTACTCCTGGCTCCTGGCTCCTAACTTCTAGCTCCTGACTGCTGGCTGCTGAACGCTGATGGCTGATGGCTGATGGCTGATGGCTGATGGCTGATGGCTGATGGCTGAACGCCAAGCCCGCGAGCGTGAGAATTGCGAAAATGTCCAGATCTTCCATTATGTTGATGATAATAAAGGTACTTAGCTGTATTCATCATGATTCTGCAAAGTCATCAAGTCGTTGCAATTAAACAAGTTAAGTACATTGCGTTGACGTCGACATCCGAAAAAAAGGGGGCCCCAAAATGAAGGTAAGTTCCATTATGTTGTTGAAAAAAAATGTAGAAAAAATGTCAGTTTGTTGGCTTTCCATTATGTTGATGAAAATACACGAGTTATAGTTATCTTTCCATTATGTTGATGATAATAAAGTGGGTTAGCAGCGTAGGCAGTAGGCAGAAGGCGGTAGGCAGAAGGCAGTAGTCAGAAGGCGGCAGGCAGAAGGCGGCGGGTGGCGATTGGTCCTTTGTAGCGGCGATGTCCTCATCGCCGATCGCCGGTGGGGACACCGGCGCTACAGTGGCCGCCCGCTCGGAGCGGGCGGAAGGAGGTGGGACAGCCCGCCCGCATCACTCGAACGCGTAACGGCCTACCTGAAAGATCGTGCCCCACGCTCGAGGTTATGGTTCGGAAGGCCGTGGAAGGTGGAACGATCCATTGGGAATGGGAAGCGCCCTTCCCGGAAAATAGGACGACTGGGCTTTGAAAGCGGGCCAGACTCCCATCGGCGTGGCATCAGTAACCAGCAGTCGCCTTGTTTATCGACGATCCGCAGGGGCAATCCGAAGTTCAGGCCGGGCGACGGCGTGCTCGGAAGTAATGCGCCTGTCTGGATGGCGCGCACACCGTGAAGCTCATCCACTACCGGTGCCGGGGGGGACTTCCGAAGGAGGGGAGCCTTGGCGGCAAGGGTGTTCGTCGGGGCGAAGGGGTATTCAAACTTGCCGCCAAGGGCTCAGCGCCGCTGTTGGGCGGGTCAATCCGCGGCACTGGAGGGCAATAAATGCCAATGTCTCTGTAATCGGCCAGGGGCAAGAAAACTTGAGTCGATTTGTATGCAACACTCATACCAGGACGATCCGCGAAGGCCGGTGCAAAAACGAGGGCAACTGGGATGAGGAAGCGTTAATGGTTTGATTGCGCCCCCGCCGGGCTCGTCTGCATGCGGAAGCTGAACTATACAGAGCGACATGAGCTCTTGCGCATTCCGCGGCGGTCTATGAACGCCGGACCTTCTTCATGGAGGAGCCGGCGCTCCCCGCAGGGCGCGGGGCAGGCGCCGAGCGCCGCTACAATTCATGTCGCTACGAATTATGTTGCTCTGTATATAATGGTTGCTTCGGGCTCGAGATTCTTCCGAGGCCTGAGCCCGCAAGGACTTATCCACATGAGCTACATGGTTACGCCTTTTCAAGTCAGTTCGCGGGGACTAGGGGAGCCTGTCAAGGTCCGCTTTGTGCATTTGTTTTCCGCCATCGCCACTCGGCACAGCGACACGATTGATTGCGTGTTCCTGGTCGAAGGACAGCACGCCACGGTGGCAATCTCCTGCGCAGCCCTGACAGAACTACGTGAGAAAGAGGGGAAGTATCTGGGGGACCAACAACTCGCAGAGATCGCGGCGCTTGCCCTGCGCCGCACCTTGGAACAGGGTTACGACGCCGCGCAAACCGAACTCCCTATCGGCGCGGACCAGCTCCGCGCCCTGGGAAGGGAATTGGGGTATCTCTAAGGGCCGGCAGCGGAGCCGCACCCGCGCCAGGCGGAGTTTCCGTCTACCCGGTGGGGCGGGGGGTTGAGTCAGTCTACTTCCCGCCCTTGCCGGCCGCGTGCCAGTTCCAGGCACTTTGCACAATGGGTTCCAATCCAGGATTGCGTGGTGTCCAGCCTAGAGTCTTGCCCGCCTGGCTGGCATCGGCGACCAGCACGGCCGGGTCACCGGCGCGCCGCGGTCCGTCGCGAACCGGCACGGGTTGGGGTGAGATTTTTCCCACCGCGTTAATGACCTCGCGCACGGAGTGGCCACTGCCGGTGCCCAGGTTCAGCGCCCGGCTGGAGCCTCCGCGCAAGAGATACTCCAGCGCCAGCACGTGGGCCTGGGCCAAGTCGGTAACGTGGATGTAGTCCCGGATGGCGGTGCCATCCGGCGTAGGGTAATCGGTGCCGTAGATCTCAACGTAGGCGCGCTGGCCGAGCGCGGCCTGGATGATGAGCGGAATGAGGTGTGTTTCAGGGTCGTGGCCTTCGCCCAGCTCGCCCTCGGGGTCCGCTCCGGCGGCATTGAAATATCGCAAGGCAATCCATCCCAGGCCGTAGGCATTTCCGTACCACTCGAGGGCCCGTTCCATCATCAGCTTGGTTTCGCCGTAAGGGTTCACCGGCCGAGTGGGGTGTTCCTCGGGAATGGGAACCTTCTGCGGCTCGCCGTAAGTGGCCGCCGAGGAGGAAAATACGATCCGCTTCACTCCCGCCTCCAGCATGGCGTCCAGCAGACGCAGGGTGTTGACCACATTATTCCAGAAGTATTTCCTGGGCTCCCGGACCGATTCGCCTACCAGCAGGCTTGCCGCAAAATGCATAACGGCTTCGACGCGCTGGTCCCTGATTACGCGCAACAACAACTCCGTGTCGGCCAGATCTTGTTCGAAGAAAGGTCCCCAATTTACCGCCCAGCGATGGCCGAAGCTGAGGTTGTCAAGAACCACGGGTTCGTGGCCCGCCCTCGCCAAAGCCTTGGCGGTGTGACTTCCGATATAGCCCGCCCCACCTGTCACCAAAACCCGCATGCGTCATCCTCCCGCGGCTTTACCGGTATTGCTTCCAGGTTTGCCCTGCAACATATCGCGACTGCCTCATGCTGCGCAACCCGAATTCCCCATCGTGGCGGCCACGTGCACCACCTTTTCGAGATGCTGAGGCGAGCCGGCGCAGGAAACAGCGCGGAGTCCTGAGGATCAGCTTGCGGACTGGCCCAGCACCGACTCCAGGTTCTTGAGGATGCGCTCGACGTGCGAGCCGCGCCAGTAGATGTGTCCGCAGCCTGCGCAGCGAAAGAACTCCTCATAAATTCGGAAGACTTTGGGGTCGACGTGGGGTTCGATGGCGCGTTTATCCACTCTGGCAATACGAGAATTGCACAGCGTACAGCGCGTCCAAAGGGCAGAGTGTGTGTCCAGGCCAAGATGCTCGACGAGTTCCCGCAACTGCTCCGGGGGGTGCTCGCTTTTCAGGCTGTACACGCGCTCGATACCGGAGAAGCGCTTCTGGAGCTCGCCGCGTGTCAGGACCAGGCGTCCGCCTTGCCGCGCGAATTCGAGGAGCTGCGTGGGGCTACTGTCGGGTGCATACCACGTGTCGTACCCCAGCAGGCGCAACAGCTTGGCCAACCGCCCTAGCATCCGATCCGCCGCGAACTGGATCTCCAAGGAATCCACGGGATACCTGGAGGAAGTTTACCGCGTCGAGGTCCGCCAGGGAAATTATTTGGCCAGATGTTGGTGGGGCATGCAGGAAAGGAAAGACCCGTCCGGCTCAGGGCTTATCAGGAAGGATTGTGGGGTTGCTATTTACAAATCCCGGACGGGTCGGTGGGCTTGTGTGTAGGGTCAGCGGCTCATTTGCCGCGCGCTCTCCTCCTACCAAAACTTAAGATAAGGAATCCTGCCGCCAGGAGCCGGGCTCTCTTGGGGTCTGGCGCTGCCCTCGCTGGCCCAACACGGCGCGCCTGATTCGACCTCTTGCCCGCTGCACTTAATCCCTGGAGCGTCGACTTGGCCACTGCAAGTGGCCTTCTCTAGTGAGCCGCGCTGTCACCCGCCTGGCGTAGGCGGCCAGACCAGCAGGATTCCGGCTCAACTTCACTTTATGGACTGAGAACCCTTCCGCCTATTGCTTGGTTCCTATGTCAAGATACGCTACTTTACAGCAGTGTCAAGGAAGTTGGGGTCTCCTGGGCACTATTATTACATTTGTGTTAAGATTCAAGCTTGTTGGTCAAAGGGAGACCCCTCCATGAGCATTGGAACCCGAATCATTCAGCTTCGTGACCAGATGGGTATGACCCAACGGGATCTGAGCGAGCGCACCGGGCTGGCCGGTTCCTATCTTTCGCGCATTGAGAACCGCCATCTGGAGCCGCGCCCGCGCACCTTGCGCAAGATTGCGGCGGCCCTGGGCGTTCCCATGAGCGACCTTTTCCAAGAACGTCCCGCCAAGCTGGGGACGCTGCGTTGCCTCATCACCAATTCGGGAACTTGCGTCGCGGACTCGCTGCGCTCCAGCCGGGGTAAGCCCGCGGATCCCCATACGGAGCAATACAGCCCACGCCAGTTGCAGTTGCTACGCATGGCCAACTATTTGATTCAGACGGCCGACGCGCGCCTGCTGGACTCGCTCGAGGTGCTGCTCGGCGCCCTGCTCAATGCGGAGCGGCACAAGGCGCTGGGGCGGGAGGAAAGCGCCCTCCCCATGGCGGGAGAAACGTTCTAGGGCCGGGCAGCGCTCCTACTGCATGGGTGCGGGTGAGGACGCCATCCCGAACCTGTCCACGTGCCGCCGATTGACCTTTGACTTTTCCTTTCCGGGGTTTCGCGCCCCGGCCTTCCTCCGCCTCACGGCACCTTGACGGGCAACTTAATCGCAGAAGGGAACTCCCGCGAGCGGTACACCTGCTGCGTAGCCGCCTGGTAGTCGGCTTCCGTGGCCCGGAAGATGTTGGGCACGAATTTCTGGGGGTTGCGGTCGATTAGGGGGAACCAGGTACTCTGCACCTGCACCATAACGCGGTGTCCGCGCAGGAAGCAATGGTCGTTGGTGTGGAGGTCGATCACGTACTCTGCCACCCGGCTGGGCGTAATGGGCTCCGGCTTTTCGAAGCTCTGGCGGAAGCGGCCGCGAAAGACCTCGTCGGCGATCATCAATTCGTACCCGCCCATGGTTGACTCGGCCGGGTACTCCTCCGGATAGACATCGATCAGCTTGACCACCCAATCGCTATCCGTTCCAGTGGTAGAAGCGAACAGGTGCGCCACGATATCGCCCGTCACGGTCAGGTCGCTCGAGAGCGGGGCGGTTTCCCAGCTCAGCACATCCGGGCGCCCCTCGACGAAGCGCTGGTCCTCCACCAGCCAGGTAGGCCAGCCGCCCCCGGGATAGGTGGGCTCGACCGGCCGATGCCGGTAGGGCACAGGATTCGAGGGGTCAGAAAGGTAGCGGTCGAAAGCCTGCGCCGTCGCATCCGTCGGCGCATCGAAGGAAAGCCGGCCGCCTGCCTGAAAGAAAAGCCGGCGCGGCTGGATGTCCCGCCGCGGCGGCCACTCGTCATAGGTTTGCCACTGGTTGGTTCCGGTCTGGAAAGTCATGGCTTCCGTGAAGGGCAGTTGGCCTTTGTCCTTCAGCCAATAGGCGAACCACGCGGCTTGGATTTTCTCGCGAAAATACCTGCTGGTCTCGCTGCCGAACTGGATTCTGCCCAGCGCACTCCCGGCGCCGCCCGCCCAGCCGCCGTGATTCCACGGCCCGGCCACGAAATAGTTCCAGTGCCGGGAATCCTGCTTCTCCAGCGTTTCGTAAATCTTTTGCGGCCCGTAGAAATCCTCCTGGTCCCACCAACCGGCGACGTTCAGGTTGGGGACCGTCACCCGCTTGAGGTAGGGCGGCACGGCCTGCTTTTGCCAGAATTCGTCGTAGTTGGGATGGTCGACGAAATCGTTCCAGGAGGGCACGCGGCCGCGCAGGAATTGCTCGTTGACATTCCCGAGCGGCCCCAGCGCGCGGTACCACGCGAAGGTGTCGTAGCGGTCGAATTGGAAATGGAAGCTGGTCTTGCCCGTTTCCATCATGGCGGCGTACTCGAAGCCGTAGCTCAGGCGGAAGGCGCCGTTGTGGTGGAAGTCGTCACCCAGATACATATCCGCCGGCGACGCCTGTTCGGAGACGGCCTTGAGCGCCGGGTGCGGCTCGATCATCGCCATGGCCGTCAGCCAGCCGCCGTAGGAAATTCCCAGCACGCCCACGCGCCCGTTGTGGTTGGAAACGTTCTTGAGCAGCCAGTCGATGGTGTCGTAGGTGTCGGTGCCCTCGTCGATGGCTTGGGGGTCGTGCGGGTCGCGGGGACGGCGCAGCATCACGAACTGGCCTTCGGATTTGTAACGCCCGCGAATATCCTGGAAGACGAAGATGTAACCTTCCGAAACCAGCTCGCCGTAGTTCTTGAACTTGGTGGCGATTCCCTTTTCGTCGTCCGCCACCCCGTAGGGCGTGCGCTCGAAAATAAACGGCAGCGGCTGCGCAGCGTTCTTGGGCACATAGATTTCCGTGTGCAGGCGCACGCCATCACGCATCGGAATCATGACGTCCAGTTTGTGGAAGACCTCGCCGAGATCCGGCACGTTCTGGCCGCGCGGCGCCCGCCTCACATAAAGGGCAAGGCTGACCGCGAGGGCGAGCATGAGCACGATCTTTAGCTGACGGTTCATTGCTGACACTCCGCACGGGAATTGGTAAGGCGGCTCTCGAGGCATCGCGCCGCCGGGGGAATTGTCTCACGTCGGCGGAATAATTTCCTGGGCGTTGTCGAATCGAGATTAACCTCCTGCGGTCATAAAGGCAGCTCCCCTCCCGCCTGCGGCAGCCTGCCGTCTACCCGCTCGCTGTCTTCGAGGTCCTCAGCCCTCTCCGACGGGACGAAGTCCCCAGCCCTCTCCCCTTGCGGGAGAGGGTGCTCCGCTGCCGGCGCTTTCACCAGCCGGAGCGGGCGGGGGGCCCCGAGCGCCGGGGGTGAGGGGGCGTGCTGTTCGCCGCGAGCCAATCCCCTTCATCCCTCGAGCCGAACCCGCCGATAACCGATTTGGGGAAGTGTGTCACGGGCGAGGCGGGCAATCGGGAGATCGGGTCATCCGGTGATCGTCTGATTGAGTGATTGGTGATGGGTGATTTGCGATTTGTGATTCTCGAAGTCAGCAATCTGATTCACCCTCTCACCTGACACCGCCGATAACCGATGCGGGGAACTGTGTCACGCTGGGGGCTGGCTTTCGGCGCCCCTCGCCTTTCCGCCTTCGGCCTTTGCCTGTTTCTCGTCACTGGTCACTGCTTCTGTGATCGGCCCATCGGGTGGTTGAACAGCCCTCTCCGTAGCGTGGCCTTCTCTCGAATCCCCTAGCCCTCTCCCCTTGCGGGAGAGGGTGGCTCGCTGCCGGCGCTTTCACCAGCCGGAGCGGGGAGGGGGCCCCACGTTTTGCGGGTGGGGGTGAGGGGGCTCTTGAGCGGCGGCCACATCGAGCGCTGGCGGGCACCCAAAGCTGCGAACCTTCCAGACAGGCCCGCGCGATGCTTGCTACCGTCCACTTTCTCGCCATCGCGCCCCAGAAATTTCGCCTTTCCTTGCGACAACATGCTGATTTCGCCCAGAATTACCGCGCAATCCGTGCAGTTTCTGCCAAAAAGTCCGCTCGATTGCCTGACATTGTGTCATCCTATCCTTTGTTTTCATAGACATAGTCGGGTCGATCTTCATTTTTAACATCTTTATGGGTCAGCGCCCCTTTCCTGACCTTGATCAGCGTGTTGGTGAGCCGCCACAATTGGCGCAGGCTGGAATCTTCGATTATTTGCATGAACATAGAGTTTTTGCCCTTCGAAGCCATTCGGATGGTGCGATTCTCGGGTGATCAACTGATCGGGACGCGCCCTAGGCCGAGCCCCGATAACGCGTTCTTTCCAAATTGACCATCGTCGCCGAGCCCTGTTCGGCGCAGAACTTACCCCTACAGGCTAGCACCGTACCTGTTGCTTGTCAATACAGTTATTACCTGTATCGCCTACGGGCAGGCAGTATTTTCAAGACAAGTGCCTAATTGTCCGAATTATTCCCATCCTGGTTCAGGAGGGGGCCAGGGGGTGGTCAAGCCAACGTAGCGCGGACCTCCGCCGTGTGAGGTCCGCGGCTTTTCCCGTCGAACGGGCAACAGGGGTTGGTGTCACCGCGGCTGGAAGTCCGCCGATCTTAACGGCGGACGACTCTTCCTGACTGTCCACAACCGCTGGACGAGGTGGCTCACGGATATTCCGGAAATCCAAATGCCACGAATGATTCAAGGTTTTCTTGCCATGATGTCGGCGCGAATGACCTCTATGAATTGGCGGGCGGATTCGAGGGCCTCCTCGGCTTCGTGATGCGAAACGAATCCGGTGTCGTCATACAGAGCCATATTCCGCTTTCGGCGGAGACGGTCGAAGACGGTCAGCAAGCCAGCGTGCTTGACGTCGATTCGCGCCCCAACGAATTCGATGATGGCGATGTGATGGCCGGGTTGGCTTCTTGCCCGGAAGCCGTGGCTGAACATAAATCCCAATGCAGCCCTGAGCATCGCTTCGTAGGCTTGTTGAAGGCACGCCTCCTCATCAAACACCAGGATTTAGTGCGCCGAGGCCGGCTTCCTGTCGGCGCTCGCAAGGAAGCGCTCGATTTGCACCCAGTCAACCTTGTGTGGCTTGAGTTTTTTCATGCGGAGCTATGAGCGAAACGCGCTTATGGTGCCAGACACTCTCCAGGAAAGCATCCTTTTGAGTGCGACGCGACTCGAATTCATCTCGCGATAAAACCGTATAATTGACTTCCCGCCCGAGCTGCCGCTCCAGCTTCCGCATGGCTTCCGCCATAGCTTGGCCGCGCGGGGCGCCGATCACCAGCACATCAATGTCGCTAGCAGCATCCTGTTGGTTTCGCGCGAACGACCCGTAGAGATAAGCTTCCTCGATGCCCTCAATGGTTTTGACGAATTGTGCAATCAAAGGCGCCGCCCCGATAGTTTTCGCAACGATGCTGCGGACCTCCCGGTATAGGGGATACTGCCGGTTGAGCCGAAAATACTTCTGGCGGCCACTCACTTCCGACCGAAAAAGTCCATCGCGCTCCAAACGCCGCAGCTCTCGCGATAGGTTGGAGGGGTCAATGCTCAGGCGATCCGCCAAGTCCCGCAGATGGTGGCGGGCCGCAGGGTTGGTGAAGTAGTAGGCCAGTAGCCGCTGACGCGCCTTGGAACGCAGGTCAAGCATATGGTCAGGTCATACCACAAATGTGGTCATATCAGGCAGCGGGTGGTCGTGGCCATCACCCCTTAGTCCCCTCCTCAGAGAGGAGGGGAGTTCGGCTCGCTTATTCCCCTCCTGGTTCAGGAGGGGGCAGGGGGTGGTCAAGCCAGCGTGGCGCGGACCTCCGCGCTTGCATATTCCCCTCCTGGTTCAGGAGGGGGCTAGGGGGTGGTCGAGCAACCGTAGCGCGGACCTCCGCCGTGTGAGGTCCGCGGCTATTCGCGCCCGCCGGGCAACAGGGGTGGTAGAATGCGCACAATTCGTAGGGGAAGGTGTGAAAAAATGGCTCTCTCCACCGCAGAGGCGCCGAGACGCAGAGAAAGGGCCTTTTCTTTTCAAGCCTCTGCGCCTCCGCGACTCTGCGGTGAAAGGGTCTTCGGCGATTATTTCACGCCGTCAGTAGTGATTCCCGCTTCCCGGAGGTGCCGATGCGGCGTCGACCGGCCGTGACCATCCTCATGCTCATCATAGCAGTGATTCTGCCGCTGCCCATGCGGGCGCAAGAGAAACCTGTAGCGCCGGGCTTCAGCCCGGCAAAGCTTTTTACCGAGGTGCAGGTCAGCAACATGGTCCGCGCCGGACTGGGAGATGACTCGGGCGCGAAGCTGATCGAGCAGCGCGGGATTGATTTCGCCCCGGCGGAGGACTTTATTGAAAGCCTCAAGGCCGCAGGCGCAAGCGTGGCATTTCTTAAGGCGCTGCGCGCGGCCAAGCCGCCCGAGCCCGCGAACGCCAAGAAGCCGCTGAACCAGGTACAGGTTTTCGCCCTGCTGGTGGGCCAAGTACAGAGCCACCGAGTCACAATGCTGGTCCAGGAACGCGGAATCGATTTTGAGCCCACGGATGACTACCTTCAGGAAGTCCGCTTGGCTGGCGGCGAGGACGAACTAATCAGCGCGCTCAAGAGCGCCAAGGTGACAAAGCCAGCGACCGTTGATCCCGCGGCGCAGGCTCGGCAGGCCGAGGTGGAGCAACACTTGGCGCGCGGTAGGAAGCTCCGCCTTTCGCCGTTCCCGCACGACCTCCGCCAGACAGGCAAACTCGGATTCCGTCAGGTTTCGCCGCGCCGGGAGTACCCGGCAACTCAGGAAGAAAAACCGGTCGGTCAGAACCATCCGGCGCAAACGTGACATGTGGGGGATTATACGCCCCTCTGCCCGCGCCAGAGAACTTCTAACCTCATTGCCTGCTGACGAGCCGCAGAGTAGTCCCAAACAACGGGACAACTCTGCGCTTGATCTGCACCTTTGAGTATTAGGATTGGCTCCGTCTCAATTCGACGTTTTCTCGCACAGGCGTTTCGTGGAAGCGAATCTCCTCACGCCTTGGACAGCCGCCTGAACAGCGCTAGGAAGAGCCCGAAGGCAAGGCCAACGCCCGCGCCGATCACGACGCCCGTTGGAACTCCAGCCCACCAGTCTTGGAAGGTCATGCCCGGCTCGTTCACGACCTGAAAGCTACCCATGATACTCGCGAACTCGGCTCTGTTGCAGGCGGAACATGTGACGACATACGTGTGGTTCTTGCCGGAAACCAGAGCTTGTTCCTGCCGTATCGGCTCAGGGCCGGAGGAAAAAGGCAAAGTCACAATCTCCCCGCGGGGAGGTCGTGGGGTCGCGGACCAAGACGACCAAATGACGTCGTTGTCGCCCGTATGCACAAGCTTCGATTCGAAACCCGACGCCGCCAAGCCTGCGGAATCGATTTCATCGCGGAGTGCCGACTCAACTTTGGAAAGTTGCTCCTTGTTGATCGGCGTTGGCCTTGGAAACACAATCACATTGACGCTCTGCGTCGGGTGGGAACTGGGGTCGAAGGCGATAAAGTCCATGCGGCTGAAATCGATGTTCCGCAAAAAGTCGCTTGTTGCCTCACTGAGTTCTCCCTTTTTCTTCTCTGTAGCGACTTGCCAGTCGTCGGGGTAGTCCAGCCGGAAGCCCTTGCCGCTGCGGTATTCGGGGCCATGGGCGGCCAGTGCATCGGCCTTGTTCGCCAGCAGCAGCTCCGCCACCTCTTTGTGGCTATACTTCGTTGCATAGTGCAAGGGCGTCAGGCCGCGGTTGTCTTTAGCATCAACCTCGGCGCCGTGGACCAGCAGCAACTGCGCCACGTCCTTGTAGCCATAAGCCGCCGCCTCGTGTAAAGCCGTCCGACCGCCGCTGTCTTTGGCATTGACCTCTGCCCCATGGGCAAGCAGCAATTCCGCCACCTCCGTGCAACCACTTGTCGCCGCCATGTCCAAAGGGGTCCAGCCGCGGTCGCCACCCCTCGCGTTGACATCGGCCCCTTTTTCTAGCAGCAATTCCGCCACTGCCTTTGCTTTTCGGGGGTCATCGAAGGGAGGGCCGAGCCGGCTACGACACGCTGTCGCCGCCGTATGCAGTGGCGTTAGGCCGTAGGCTCTGCTAGAGATTAGATTGGGGTTATCTTTGAGCAACGCTCTCACTGTTGCCAGATCACCATTACTGACTGCGTCATCGATATCGCCACAAAAGACGGCGCTGTTGAAGGCCAGCGCCATCGTAACGGCCGCGAGGAGCGGGAACGAAAACTGACGGCTCCGGCACACTTTCATGGTCACTTCTCGTTTCAGATTAATGTACTTGATCTTGTTGAGAGCGAACGGTCGCTCCGGAATGCCCACCTGACGCTACAGCTGGTAGCCACAGTCAGCGGATTTCTGACTGTGGGCTTTTCTCACGCGCGCATCCCCAATTCGAAGCGCCTGATCCTCACCGGACGTTCACGCTTTTGCAAGGAAGAACCCCCGGTCAGGAAGGCACTGACCGCGGCTACCAGCTACCAGCCGGCACATTTATGCGGGGACTTCCACGTATGTGGAATACGAGTGGGGTTGAGGCACGCGGAGCCCTTCCAGGCGCAGGCCCTCTAAGTGAAACTCGATCGCCTCTTGCATGTTCTTTTCGACTTCTTCGCGCGTTTGCCCGGTCGAAACGCAACCTCCCAGGTCGGGAGAATACGCGGAATATCCCGTAGGGGTCTCTTCGATGACCACCAGGTATTTTTTCATGGCTTCAACCCTGCCTGTTTCAGGATGCTGTTCAAGGTCCCCGGCGCGAGTTCATCGTTGCGATTGCCGGGGATAGTGACCAGCCCAGGCTTCGTGGGATGCTTGTACTGGTGGTGACTTCCCCGGGTCCTAACCAGAAGCCAGCCATCGTCTTCAAGCATCCGAACGATTTCGCGAACCTTCACCTTGTAAGGATAGGCGTACCCCCCTCGGAAGTCAATCCGCGTCAGCGGCGTAGCCACGGTCACTGCTTTCGTGACCGCGGGCTTTTCCATCGATCGCGAACCCACGGTCAATTCCCAAGACGAATTGGCCGTGGCTACCTCCGGGTCACAGAACCTCAAGCGCCGTTCGGTGCCGACCTAAAGGTCGGCGCTACCCTGGCTTGTAGCGGGTAGCCACGACGAGCGTTCTTCTCGTCGTGGGCTTTTGGAAGGATTTTGGCCTTGCAGGACATTCGACCTCGACGAACCCACGGCAAATCACAAAACGGATTTGCCGTGGCTACCACGCCCCACACGGAAAGCGGGTAGCCACGACGAGCGTTCTTCTCGTCGTGGGCTTTTGGAAGGATTTCGCCCTTGAAGGACATTCGACCTCGACGAACCCACGGCAAATCGCAAAACAGATTTGCCGTGGCTACCACGTCCCACGCGGAAAGCTGGTAGCCACGACGAGCGCTCTTCTCGTCGTGGGTTTTTGGAAGGATTTCGGCCTGGAAGGATATTCGAGCTCGACGAACCCACGGCAAATCGCAAAACGGATTTGCCGTGGCTACCACTACAAATGCAGGGGTTCTTCGCGCAGTCTATCCTGAGCTGGCAGAGCGAGATTCTTCGCGCAGTCTATCCTGAGCGGGCAGAGCGAGATTCTTCGCTTCGCTCAGAATGACAGCGAAGGACTCAGAATGACAGCGAAGGGCTCAGAATGACAGGACCTGCATGTTTTTCCGCAGCCTGTTGTGCAGCACAGGAGGGCCGGTCGCGGCGCCCGGCGATCAATAGATGACGTCGATGGATGTGTCGAAAAAGCGGTGCTGATTCCCCACGAAATGGCCAAAGAACGGGGAGGTGACGTTGTTGAAGACATCGCGCGGGTTGGTATGGTCGCTCAAATTGAAAACCGTCAGGGCCCCGCGCATGACGTGGTGCTTAAGCCAGGGCAGAGGGAGGCGGAATTCCTTGCTCAATTTGAGATCGAGTGAGAAGAAGCGCGGAAAACGCTGGGCGTTGGGCTGGCCGACGTACTCTTGCCGGGCGTTGACGAACGCATACGGAAGCCCCGAATGGAAATCGATGACGGGGTCGGCCATAATCCCCCACACATGAGTCTTGCACCGTCCCCAACTCACGAACCGTTGCGGGGTGTCGGAGGGCAGGTTGGCGAAAGCGTTGGGGCGGAATACGGGTTGTTCAAAGGGGACGTAGAGCGCCGCGAGGGTGTTCAAGTCGCCGCGCCCCAGGCTGTTAATATAGGAGAGGTTCCATTCGGAGCTTTCGGTCAGGCGAACGCGCAGCGTGGATTCGAACTCCCGGTAACGCGAACTGCCCTGGTCGGTAAGCAACAGGGCAGGACCCGTCGAGAGCGCCTCGACCGGGTTGATGATGAACTGGCTGTAGTCGTGGCTCGCGAGGTAGCTCAAGCGCAGCACCACGCGGGGGTGCAACTCGCGGTCCGCTTCCAGGCTCCAGGTCCAGTTGTAGGGTACGGTGCCCGGGTGGTCCGGGGACGCGGTCAATACTCCTTGTCCATTGAAGTGCCCGTATGCGTTCTGGTAAATGAGCGGTGGTCCCTCAGGCGTTCCCTGCGCATCGAAGAAGGTGACTATTCGCTGAGGGTTCATGGGGAAGTCGCCACTCAGCAGGGCGCTGTGGTCGTAAAACAGGCCCAAGCCTCCCCGAAAAACCGTTTTACCGCGACGCCCGGGGGAGTAGGCAAATCCCACGCGGGGCGCCATATTCGCCTGGCTGCCGAGCGTGTGGCCGGAATACCGCAAGCCGAAATCGAGGGAAAGCGGATCGCTGGGCACCCAGTGATCGGCCACAAAGACGACGCCCTCCAGGTCGTGCGCGGAGAGTGTCCCCGGTCCCTGGAAGTCAATTCTCTCCGTCGATGTCCCGTCGGTCCGAAGCAGGAGCGCCGGGTGGGACTGGCTGGTTCCGCTGTAGACACGCCGCAGGAGACTTCCGCCGAAGGTCAATTCATGTTTTCCCAGCCATTTCTGCTGAGGGAACTTGTATGTTTCCAGGACCTCCTGCTGTTCGCTGTCACGCTGGTAAGTGTTAAAGAAGTTCCCGCCCCAGCCGTTGGGTGTGACCAGCATATTCATCGGTCCTTGGCCGTGGCCGTGGCTGTTGAACTCCACGCCCTGAAAGAGCGTGGTGAAGATACCCCCGGCCGTGGTCACGTACTGGTCAGTGACATTCACGGAGAAACCCGTCTGTCCGTAATCGGAGGAGGCCGTTTGCCGAACCAGAGAGTTGATATTGGCGAACTGGCGGCGCAGGGGGAAGACGTTCACGGTGCCGGTCAGCAGGTGGCGCGGGGAAATAACGTATTGGAGATCGCTATAGGAATTGAAGTCGTGCAGCTTGATTTCGTTGTTCGGCCACTCCAATCCCCGTACCGGCTGCTTGTCCATGTCGTATGCCAGGGCCTCCGAGA